>Ga0099825_1004694_pt1 | contig 17829 bp, 10 predicted proteins | sample SiratroredBW_FD_76838 | JGI IMG/M metagenome (GOLD analysis project Ga0099825, IMG submission 76838) | Root nodule microbial communities of legume samples collected from California, USA - Siratro red BW | ecosystem: Host-associated > Plants > Roots > Nodule | place: USA: California | collected...
AAAAAAAATTATAAAAAATTTATTTTTTTTATTCATATTTTTTTTTTTTTTTTTTTTTTATTTTTGTTTAATTTTTTTTTTTTTTTTTTTTTTTTTAATATATGACATACGTGTGGTATTTTAAATCTTAATTCAATGCACCCATAGATTTGAAAAACATAAATCATGAAATTCCTCCTTTAGCATGTTCGATGTATCATATTTCATAAAAGAATGTTAATATTACATTCGTTTGCCAGATTAATTTTGTGCAAAAAAATTTCAAAAGTATAATAGAAGTAATATTTTAAGAATTTAATTCGGTAGCATACATATTTAAATAGTTTATGTGAGTTTTTTAATTTCATGTAACAAATTGTCAATCACATTGAATAAATGACCCACCAGCAGATTAATAATTAACAATAACGACACCACCTTTAGTCAAGGCCACTTGAAAGATATTGGAATGTATCATCAATGTAGGCATGGTAAGGAAAATACAAGTTTTACTGGACAAGTCAATGATCAAAACTGACGACAAAGAAAGCAATTTTTGTTGAAAAAACAAATTATAGCATTAGGAATTTAGGACAAAGTGCTAAAGCTGGTTATTTTTTCCATTCTCAAATATCTCTGCTAAGACACAATATTGATGCAGAGAATTATGAACGCTGTCATATGCTCTGGGTACATTTTTATCTCGTATCTCTTAAACCTACAACTAGTTGCAGTTGCTGATAATGGCAGTTATGTTCCTACAGAGAACATAGTTCTCAACTGCGGTTCCAACACATCAGAATTTGTACAATATGATGGCAGGAATTGGACTGGTGACATTGTTTCACCGTATGTTCCCTCTAATGCTGACACCAAGTCCCTGGTAGTGAGAGCCCCTAACACTCTTCAATCTATTCCTGAAGTTTATATGACTGCAAGAATCTTTCACTCTCAATTCACCTACACTTTCAATGTAACCCCAGGTCCCAAATTCATTCGCCTTCACTTCTACCCTGCTTCCTACATGGATCTCAACATCTCAAATGCTTTCTTATCAGTAAGTGCTGCTAACTTCACTCTTCTGCATAACTTCAGTGCTTCCCTCAACGCGGATTACTACAACTTGGCCTATTTCATGAAAGAATTCATTGTGCATGTAAATGGAAGTGTTTTACTACTCACTTTGTCCCCATCATATAATGCCTCTCATGCCTTTGCCTTTGTGAATGGGATTGAAGTTGTTTCGATGCCACTTAATTTATACATGAGGGGTGATGATGATCCCCTTCCCTTAGTTGGCCACGGTAACATTGTGTACATTTATGAGGACTCTGCCATGGAGAACTTGTACAGATTGAATGTAGGAAGTGAGCAAATCCCACCCAAATACGACACGGGCATGTTCCGGAGTTGGGACACCGATGAAGCTTACGTTTTAGGGGCTAATAGTGACATTCAATTAGCTAATATGAGCATGCCGGTTTTGTATTCTGATAATGCTTCTCTATATTCAGCGCCAGCAGATGTCTACCGGACATCCCGCTCAATGTTACTTTCTAATGAACCTGTAAATTTGAATTACAATATGACATGGTTTTTTCCCGTTGATTCAGGTTTCCTTTATCTAGTTAGGCTTCACTTCTGTCAAATTGATCGAGTTATAACAAAGATCAATCAGGTAGTTTTTACCGTATTTTTAAATAATCAAACAGCTGAGGAAGAAGTCGATGTAATTTCTTGGGGGGGTGGGAAGCCCGGAGTGGCTGTACACAGAGATTATGTAGTGATGGTTCCCCATGTTAATGAGGGAAAGCAGGATTTGTGGCTTGATCTGTACCCATACAAGGATGCTAAACCTATGTACTATAGTGCTTTCTTGAATGGTGTGGAGATCTTTAAAATCAGCAATTTTGGTGATAAGAGTCTTGCAGGGCTCAACCCTCCCAAAAGCATCTTGTCTGGATCAGATGCAAAGACTCCCCATGTTGCACATTTTAATAACAGTTCGAAGAAACTCAAATTCATCCTCATTGGATGTGGACTTCTTGCAGTAGTGCTACCAATTCTCCTTTGCTTACTCCTATTCAGGTTAAAGGTGATCAGGCTTAGAATGGTCGTGTCATGGTGCGGTCTCACTACTGTCCACACACCTAGTCGAATTGAAAAGGCAAAAAGGTCGTCACTTTGCACTCAATTTTCAATGCGAGAGATAAGATTGGCAACAAATGACTTTCATGAGGCTTTACATATAGGCACTGGGGGATTTGGCAGTGTTTACAAGGGTAGCCTCACTGGTGGCACAACTTACGTGGCCATTAAACGTGCCAATCCAATGTCAGAGCAAGGTGTTTCAGAATTCGAGACAGAGATCCGTTTGCTCTCACAACTTAGGCACCATAACCTGGTGTTACTTTTGGGTTATTGCAATGAGGATGGGGAGATGATATTGGTCTATGACTTCATGGCCAATGGAAGTCTACATGATCATCTTCATTTGAGGCAGAGAGATCAATCCCCTTTGTCTTGGATTCAACGTCTTGAGATATGCGTTGGAGTTGCAAGGGGTTTGCACTACCTTCACACTGGCACAAAGCACAGGATCATCCACCGCGACATCAAGACAACCAACATAATCTTAGATCAGAACTGGGTGCCCAAAATTTCAGATTTTGGGTTGTCAAAGGCAGGTTACCCTTCCTTGGTCACCACCAACGTGAAGGGTAGCATTGGTTACCTAGATCCAGAGTGCCATCAAAGCCTCCAGTTGTCAGAGAAATCTGATATATATTCACTTGGGGTGGTGTTATTGGAGGTTCTGACTGCAAGGCCTGCTGTAAGTGTAGGTGAAGATGATGAGCATATTAACTTGGCTGAATGGACAACGTCGTGCCTTGAGAGCGGCAATGTGGAGCAAATAGTTGACCCCAACTTGAAAGAAAACATAATTAAGGAGTGCTTTGAGTTATATTTAGGAGTTGCAATGAAATGTTTGGCTGAAAGAGGGGCTGAGAGGCCATCTGTTGGTGAAGTGCTAGAGAACCTTGTTCTGGCAATGCATCTTCAGAAAAATGAAGGCCGTGTCCCAAATGGAAATGAACGCAGAAATGATAATGTTGTTCTGCAGGGTAATTCAGATTTGACACCTGGGGTTGAGTTCTCTGAAATCATGATGCCTATTGGTCGCTGACTGTGATCTTTCCCCAAACAAAAATGCCTTGATGCTTTTAGATATTATAAGGTTTCTATTTCAAATGTGTTGTAGGAATCAAAAGCTTGGACTAATTCCTATTTTCGTGAAGATGTTATGGAGGTTAGACACTACCAGAAATAATTTGTACTGTGCTACCACTGCTATATCTTCTACTTAATATGCAGCATACTTAAATGAATGTGAGGGAATTCTGAGCTCTGTTCTGAACTTTCCAGTAAATAACAGGCCAATTGGTTCATACAAATGGCTTATGGCAAATGCTAGTATGTAAGGGAAATTCTACATGCATTGTAAGGCCAACATCTCATCAATAAATAGTTCAATCAAGTATGGTTTATCATATATCAAAGATCATTGAATATTTAGTATTAAATAATCTTTAACATTCCAGTAGATTGAGAAACTACCAAGCATTGAAAAATGATACTGATTGATTGCAAATTTAAAGAAAACTCAGTAGTCATACTCTCTTATTTACGTTATTTTAAACTTTGAATACTAAAATATCTGAAGTGTTAATAAAAATAATTTTATTGTTTGATCTCACAAATTGCGTGATGAAAATAAATTTTATTTGGGAACAAATATAAATCTATCATTGTAAACTAAAATTTTTATTCATTATGTTCACGACCTTTATATTATTTATTTTTCAAAGAGATAAAGCTTTCAACTTTTTTTAATGAAATTGACTACAATATTTTTCAACAAAAAATCCATGCTCCCACGGATTTGAAAAAGCTGCAATCATCAAAAGTCAGAAAAATTATTACTTCACTATTATTAACCACGACTCATGAAATGTGAAAAAATATGATTGTTTTTATCATACTTGTTCTGATCGCTAAGTACACTAACCTAATTAAGGTCATAGCATATTATCCATTTTCATATTTAATTTAGTCAAATTTTATGTTAGAAAACACATGTCGGTATAACTTCACAGCTTATGTAAGGATTTGATGTCCTTGCAGAATAAGTTAACTTCTGCATTGTCTATTGCAACATGCCAACACTGAAACTCTCCGCGTGAACCAGGCAAAACAAAATTAAGAAGGGGCTTGGAGTCAGCTAAACTATTCAATCAGTCAACTCATATCCATCAATGCATGACAACTATTCATGGCATTCCCACTTTACATTTAACCACAAGTCCTAAAAGGTGTTTTTAATATTTTTTTTTAATTAAAGTTGAAATATTATATTGATAATCAAAGGCCAATCTATCTTCACTCTTCAAGGGGGGTGGTTGGGTGTCTCCAGCTAGAAGACATTGTTGACCTTTCCATACAAAAAAGTTAGACCACACAACAAACTGAGGACACCTTTGCTATATAGATAACATAATTTTACAGATGAACTCGTAATCTGTGCCTTCACGCCATATTCCTGTATCACCATGATGGAATCCTACATAATAGAGTCAAGTAGGAATGGCATTACTAGTTGTGTACTACTGCACCTCTTTTTGTTTTTACCATTCACCCATTTAATCACTTGTGGTCCAATTAATGTCCCGGATAAAATCCTCCTAAACTGTGGTTCTTATGAAGCATCATCATTCAATGGAGAAAATTGGATAGGAGATAGTGGATCTAATTTCCTGCCTCCAGAGTATGACAAGAGCTCATCTACAGTCTTGCTCTCAAACATGGAACAGTCTAATGCCCCAAAAGTTCCATTCTCAACAGCAAGAATAACTCATTCTCCATTGACCTACTCCTTTCCTTCCTCTCCTGGCCTTAAATTCATTCGCCTTTACTTTATCTCATCTTTATATCTGATGATGAACCCCTCCAACAAGGCTTATTTCTCTGTAAAAGCTGGGCCTTACACTCTTGTAAGTGATTTTAATCCATCTGTTTTTGCAGAAGAGCTCAAGTTGATGTTTTTCACCAAGGATTTCTTAGTCAATGTTAGGGAAGACAAACTGACCATTACAATTACTCCATCTCCTTTTATTTCCAAAGCATTTGCTTTTGTAAATGGCATTGAGATATTCCCGGTGCCCAGAAGTATATACTTTCCGGGTACCAAGGTTCCTGTTCCTTACCTTGGGCACCAGCAAATTTTATTGACGAATGAGGAATATGCTCTAGAGACGTTTTACAGGGTTGCCGTTTTTACTGAACTTTCTGATCCTGAAAATGCTTTTGGATTATGGTTAGATGATTCTAGATACATATCTGGTCCACACAGTGGAAGCGTTCTCAATATAACGTCTCGTACTGTAAGCTTGAATTACACTACTTCATCTTCAAAGGATTACAATTATTCCGCACCAGGAGAGCTATATTGGACTGCCAGGACAATGGGTAATGATGGAGATGCTAACATGAAGTACAATTTAACATGGTCTTTCCCTGTTGATTCTGGATTCAAGTACCTTATTAGGCTTCATTTCTGTGAGATCTCTATGGTAGTAACAGAGCCCAATCAAAGGGTGTTCAAAGTGTACATAAACAACCAAACAGCAGAGGAGAGGATGGACGTAGTTGCTTCTGCCGGAGCACCATTTACTCCTTGGCACAAGGACTATGTTGTCATGGTTCCTATGGAAAGTGGGAGCAGGAAAGATTTGTGGATCTCACTTCACCCTAACTTGGAGTCAAACCCAAAATATGCTGATGCCATACTGAATGGAATTGAGATAATGAAGATAAGTGATGGTAATCATAGTCTTGCAGCAATGTTTCAATTAAGAAGGGAACAAAGAGAGAAGAAAGTTCAACGTGTCATTATTGTGGTTGTTGCTACTTTAGGTACCATCTTGGGACTGCTATTCACATTTTTCATTCTTATCCAGAGAGCAAGTAAAAAATTGAAGTGGAGAACTTGTCATATACTCCCATCAAATTCTAGTAGTACTCACAAAAACATTCAACCCCCAGTAGCCTCAGGTCTTTGCCATCAATTCACACTTGCAGAAATCAGCATAGCTACAAGCAACTTCAGTGAAGATCTTGTCATCGGGGAGGGAGGTTTCGGAAAGATGTACAAAGGCATCATGAATCATGATGGAGTCACTGCTCTTGCAGTAAAGCGCTCAATTCGTAGTTCTGGTCAAGGATATAAAGAGTTTCAAAATGAGATCAATTTTTTCTCATTCTCTCACATGAATCTAGTGTCACTGCTGGGGTACTGCCAAGAGGGAAATGAACTGATACTTGTGTATGAATACATGGTTGAGGGTCCTCTGTCTGACCACTTATACAAGAAAAAGAAACAGCCATTGTCTTGGATTAAAAGAATAAAGATTTGTATTGGTGCAGCTCGAGGACTACATTATCTCCATACTAGCACAAGGTACCCAGTGATTCACCGTGATGTGAAGTCAGCCAACATATTATTGGATCAGAATTGGGTAGCCAAGATTGCTGATTTTGGGTTGTGTAGAACAGTTCCCTCACTTTACCACTCACATGTTAGCACAGAGGTTAAAGGTACTTTGGGATATTTAGACCCTGAGTACTACAAGAGAAGAAAACTGACTCAAAAATCTGATGTGTATTCATTTGGGGTTGTTTTGTTTGAGGTGTTGTGTGGAAGAGCAGCTGTGAATCCTGTGGCAGTGGAAGAGGAAAGTGAGAAAGTTGGGTTGGCCACATGGGCCATGCACTGTTACAAAAGTGGAAGCATTGATTAATTAGTTGATCCTCATTTAGCAGGGAATGTTAGGCCAGAATGCCTGAGGGCGTTTGTGGAGATAGGCATCCAGTGCTTGGCTGATAGAAGTGCAGATAGGCCAACTATGGGAGAGGTCCTCAATAGTTTAGAGAGGATCCTTTCCTTGCATGATAGTTTAGAGGAACAAGAAGCTAATACAGCTCTCTAAACTAGCTTATGACTAGAGTCTTCCAAATATTTTATTACTCAAGTGATTAAATTACATGATCAATAATTCCAAATATTACTAAATTCCAGAAGAATTGTGGGTGTCTAAAAATTCTTCCAGATATTTCTAATAATTTGTCTCCCTCAACCAAAAACCCCAACACTGCTTTAGCAATTAGTCGTCTAAAATCGCCACCCAAATTACTAGAAGCCTTAGAAATCTATTATTTCCATTCTCCGACAGATACATGACTACATACTGGAACTAGTTTACTATCTTATTAACAAATACTTATTCTATTCGTAAATAACTGCAATTATAACTTTTAAGAAAAAATCAAATTGAATGATGTTTTAGTTTTCAATAAATTTTTATCTTTTTGTCTAATTTTCTCCCTAGTAAATTACATCAATATTTGAATGCAGTCATTAAGAAAATGGAATTATTTTAGTAAATGCAAACGTATATTTATTATTTGTGTAATATATGAGTAATATATTCCATGATAGAAAGGATTAATGAAACACATTTGACAAATACCTAATTCGAAAATCGAAAAAATGAGGGAGAGAGGTAACGTTACTCGAAAGGCGAACTGAGAGTAGGGGGAGGAGATCCTGACAGAAGCAGCGACATTAAATGCTTCACTTCAATATTCTAAACAATGGGTGAAACAATTTCAGCAACTTCTGAACTAAGAGGCAGTTCAATGGAAAATCAAAATACAACAAACAAAGGACTAAAGCCTAACCTCAGTATTGTGAACGGACTCTACAAACGGAACAAATGTGGGAATGATACAGAAAAAGACGGAATCTAACGCCCTAACAACACAAACAGAATACATGCGGGAACAATGCAGAATGGGAGAAAAGCGGGAAAAAAAAAATTAGGAGATAAGTTAGAGAAATTGATTTGTGCAATTAAAAAAGTGAGTGTAAATAAAATTATTATAACCGGTCAGAATAAATTAACTTAAACTTTTATTTAAATATATATATATATATATATATATATATATATATATATATATATTACTAAAATCTTAGATTATATTAATTAAGAATTAGACGTAATTTAGATTATCAAATAAATTAATATAGAAATACTTTGCGTAAATTTTTTCGACTCTTATTTTTTATATGATATCTTATTAATTTGTAATTAAAAAGGAGATAATATAGAAATATTTTGTGTAAATCTTTTTCAACTTTTATTTTTAATATGATATGTTATTAATTTGTAGTTAAAAGGGAGTTATATGTTAAAAACAAACTTTGAAAAATATTTTAGATATTTCATTTGTTAATTTAGAATTGTGTTTAACGATTATTTATGAGAAGTAGTTTTTTAGAAAACTTGTTCAACAATGTGTTTGTCTAGAATCAAACTTTGTTTGTTTGCATTTATTAGATGAAACTTTTCAAAATGTTTTCAAACTATTTAAATGCATGGCTCAACAAAACATATAATTTTATAAGACGAAGATCATATCATATTAGTGTATTGTTTGTTAGATTATAAGAGCTTATTGACCAACCACAATGTCTCATTGTTAAAGTTTGAATAACAAACGTAAAGCATTATGTAGATCTTCCACGTCATCTGATAATTGTTAATGAACGTCAAATGGAGAGACCAATCAGACTAGTTGATAAATAAGTGATAATGATCAAATGATAAGTTCAACAAAAACTCTAAGGTGACACAAGATCAGAATATATTCTTGAAGCTTGAGTCTATATTAAATAGATTGTTTTCTACATTTGTTCACAAGAAGACTCACACCAAGCCCTGACATTCAAAATCTCTTGGGACATGAGCTAAAGTTGTTTTCTTCATCAACTTCCTGACACAAAGAGATTTTTAACTCTGATACAACTATCTGTCCTATACGGTGTGCATTTTTACCATGAATTGATGTAAAAGGTTATGATACCTAGGGAGATGAGCATTGTCAGCAATCAAGAATGTTGCATAAAGAAGGAGTGCATTTAAAGTTGCATGGAATGCATTTAATGCAATAGTCATATTCAAGCTTGTCATAAGCAAGCTCATAAGTTAGTCATTGTGTCTGATGAGCTTGAATATGATCGTTGTAGTAAATAAACTTTATGTAACTTTAAATGTGTTTCTTCTTTGTGTAACATCTTAATTATTGATAATGCTCATCCCTCTATATCATAATCTTTTTGCACCAATTCATGGTAAAAGCGAACACCATAGTCAAAATTGAATCTCTCTTTGTATAAGAAAGTTGATTAAGAAAACAATTTTAGCTCATGTCCTAGAATATTTTGAATGTTGTTGCTTAGCATGAGTCTTCTTGTGGATGGACATAGAAGACAATCTCTATAATATAGAATCAAGCTTCAGGTATATACTTTGTTCTTGTGTCAACTTAGAGTCTATGTTGAGCTTCTCATCTAATCATTATCACTTATTTATCAGACGACTAGGTTGGTCTTCATGATGCTCTTTTCGTTTGACATTTATCAACGCTTATCAGATGACGTGAAAGATATGCATAGTGTTTTATTGTTTGTTCTTTAAACTTTAACATTTAGACATTGTGCTTGGTCAATAAGCTCTTATCGTCTAAACAATGCGCTAATATGATATGATCTTTGTCATATAAGAGGAAACTATATGTTTTGTTGGTTTAATTATTTAATCAAAGCTACATTGTGTTGAACTTTTGTTCTAAGAATCTCTCTTGCTTTTTTATGGTGCCTAAAACAATAAAAGTTAGCATGTAGAGTTTATAATAATCATAAAAATAGATCATAACAGAGTGACAAATTGGTTGATCTACTGATTGACATCTTTTTTGAAATCATCCTTGAGTTGCAGGATTCGCTAAAATCTACAACTCAACCAATGTAGGATGCTCTTTCTGAATTGCAAATTGTAACGAATATCTGCAGCTCGAGGTAGACGCTTGGAAGGGTGCTCCCCCTTAGCTTATGCATCTTCTTTCTCGAAGTCTCCCCTTTAGTTTGTAAACTCATCTTCTACTCATTTTCCAACCATATGCTAAGACACACATGGGTCTTGAGCACTAGAGTCCATTTCTTTTCAAAGCCCTCTATGATGCTCTTCCTTTCTTTTTAGATATCTTATCTTCCATGGGTTTTTAAGTTCTCCGCACTTTATTAAGTTGATCAAGATCTTTCCAACTTTCGGATTGGGGTTTCATGCATTTAAGGTATGAGGTAACTTGACCATGATTTATATTTATTGTTACGTCTTTTTAGAATGAAAATTTCTTCTCTTTATTGCAATCTCTATAAATTTTTGCAATTTACAATTTTGTTGTTTACATTTTTTGTAGTTTATAGTTTCTATAATTTTAATTTTTAACACTTTATTTTTATGCAATTTACATTTCAATTGCAATTTTGATTTTCGTCCATTTATTGTTCTCACTTTATAGCTTCAGTTCATTAGATGGTCTTTGTTACATTTTCTTTCTTCACTTCAAAAAATTCTATGGTTTCATTTCAATTTCCGTTGTTTACATTTTCTATAGTTTATATTTCTTGCAATTTATAATTTTGTCATTTACATTTTCATTAGACATTAAGTTCTATACTGGTATAACTATTAGATAGTCTGTTAGATGATTGTCAATTAAATAGTTTGATGGTTGTCCTTAGTTTTTTTGATTCACGAATTTTTCTACATTTACTTGATGTATTAAATTCCAGTTTTAGTTTTAATTCTCTTTTAAATTCATTCATTAATTTTATCATTAGTTTCATTTTAACAGTCTACCACATGCTTTATTTTACATTTCTTTATTGTAATTTTATTTTCTATCATCTTAATTCTAGTCTTTTTTTATTGTCATTAGTTTTCAATTCTAATTGTTTACAGTTTTCGTTTAGTTCTGTCAATCATTTCCATTCAATTTATATTTCAATATTTAGTTTTTCTCATGCTTGGTTTTTTTGTTCTTTGTTGTTACTGTTTTCGCAAATTCTTTTTTTCCCAACCCCAAACTTAATTTATTTAAGGAGAATATGAATAATGGAATTATACTAGATGTTGGGTCTTTCAAGGGAAATTCTCTAGGAGATTCAATGATGTGATACGAAAAATAAAAATAAATGTATTTTTTCTTTTATTTTTCTAGGCTTTGTTTGGACATTAGTTTAGGGAAGGAGTAAGTTTGTCTACGGCAATCACTATTATGTAATTGATTATTTTACATATATAAGTAATTCTATTAAGTAATTAGCATTGATAGGAATGTGGTTAGATGTAACCTACCAAACTCTCATGTAATCAATATTGTGTTTATATAAGGTCTTTTCCTATCAATATCAATATTTTAATTCTGCACTTAATACTTGTGTTGATTAATGGCATGCTAATTGGTTCTTAGGATATTGCAAAATATCATTTGTAATCAATATCTGAATTGAAAAACCTATTGAAGGGTTCTATCTAGGAATAGAGCATTATTCTTTCGTTGTCTTAAATCATTGTAATAAAAGCATGTCTTTTCTATATAACTGATCAAGAAATTGACGGTCAATAGAGAAGCTTAGACTTTTTCACCTAAGGAATTAGGGTTTGTGTTGAATCATTAGACAGTCCAAAGTCCCTTTAGATGATCTAATCATCTAATAAAGTTTTGATGATAACAATACTCTAAGTATGTGTTTGTATTTGATGAACTTACATGTATGTTACACTAATATTTATAGATCTCTAAGCATGATGAGTATGTACAGAAATGTAAATTCAGATAACTGTTTATTTATTATGATTTTATTATATTAATTTTGTTTAAAATTAAGAGAAGATGAAAATATTTTAAAAATATTTTTTAAATATGAAAAACGAATTAAAATGTCTTTCACATAAATATCAAAATCAGATTTTATAGCATGTTGTGTTTTAACGTTCAAATTCATTCATAATGGAAATTATTCAAATTATTATGAAATATTTAAACGTGATTAATTGTTTCAAATCAAAGATATTTTATGTAGTTTAAATTATTTCTATATGAAAATAAAGTCAACTTTAATACAGAATCAAGAGTAGAAGTTATTTTTCCGATGACAAGTTTTAGCAATTAGATGGTCAAGATTGTCCCTTTTAAGAATCCTAACGGCTAGTTTCTAAAAAGTTACATATAGAGGAACAATCTCAAGTTGAAGGATACAAGAAGAAGAAGCAAAAAAGAGAAATACATCATACCATTGAAGAATTAGAGTATCTACTACTGAGTGTCTATTGTCAATCTGCTATTGAGAGCATCTATAGTTTGGGTTGTATGAAACCATTTTATAATTCTTCACTATTGTGAAGTAAACCCTTGTGAGCTTTTATTGTTATCTCTTTTGAAAGTGTTTCTTTCAATCTTGAGTGACCTTAATCTCAAGGGGAGATTGAGACTGGTATAATCTAGAGAGGTTTGTGTACTCGTTATAACCTGGAGAGGTTTGTAACTATTTACTGAATAGTGGAACCACTTGAATGGTTTGTTCAAGAGAGAATTGGACATAGCCCAAGAGACTAGAGTGAACACAGTATAAAACTGCTTCACTCGTGCTTATATATTATTGCCTTGGATGATCTTGTTTGGTCATTTTTATTTATAGCGAATTGAGTTCAGGCTCCACTCAACCCTCTTCTGGAGCCTGTTGTTCCTACAATTGGTATTAGAGCTAACCTCAAGGTTTAGTTCTTCACAGGACTTGAGGCATGACCCTACAAGAAATCAATGGAAGGAGATGAACTACACGTGGGTCGACCACCCTTGTTTAAGGGTCAAAATTATGAGCTTTGGAACATGAGGATGATTGGTTGCATCCAATATAATGGTATGAAGTTAATTAATATCATTAAATATGGTATACCTACATTGATTGATAAATCAGGAGAAATGTTTAGTTTTGAATCTATGACAGAGGAGGAAAAATACATCTGTCAAAATAACGCTAAACGTAGGCACCTTATAATGTGTGCTTTATCCGAGGAAGAAATGTCAAAGGTGCATGCCATGGTCAATACTAAACGATGTTGGATACACTTGCTCTCACATATGAAGGTTTAAAGAAAACCATTTTCAATCAAAAACAAAATTCTAAAATGAATTCAAAGAAGAAAATAACTTGAATAAAGTGTCGTCAAACATGGTTTCAAATTCATTATTACCCATCTAGAATTTAATTAACTTCGAAAATATGAATTTATAGAATTAAAAGCAGTATAGAAAAGTAGAAGACGAACTCAAATAGACAAACTGACTTGTCGAAACTCTACAAACAGAAAACTAACTAATTACCATCTACTTCTATGAAAGTGTAAAATAGAGAAATAGAAAACTGAAAATTAAAGTCGTAAGTGTGTTTGTGTTCCCTATTTATAATGTTTGATGAGTTAGTTTATGGGCTTAAGAAGCTGAACTAAAGCGGGCCACTTCTATGCAACATATGAAATTACAAAACTACCATCTAACTTCTAATAGTATGCTACTGTTGCAATCGTCTAATGCTTATTTCTTTTAGTTCTAAGCTCCAATCTTCATGCTTCCAAATATTTCACTAGAACTCTTAAGTGAGAAATCTACTGGGCAAGAATAAGCTCCAAATATCTATAGAAAAATCATAATAAAACAATAGATTAGACTGTCTGTGTAAACTTTCATCTAAAAATACAAAAAAAATTATCTAAAAATGTAATATTAATACAGTTTACACTAAAGTGCCTATTTTCCATGAATAATACAAATCTCTATTAAAAAAACAAAGAATAAGAACAAAAGAAACCTTTAGAAGATGTAATTATCCTGTAAAAATATGAACAAGTCAAGTGTTATCATACCTCCACACTTAGACTTTTTGCACTCTCAAGCAAAAATAAGGGAAAAAACTAAAGCAGGTTTTTTTTTTTAGATTTTTCATAAAACTATGAAGTTAAGAAAGGTATGAAAACTATAATGTGAGTAAAAGAAAACTTTCATCAATCAAAGTTTCAAAGACTCAAACCAATAAAGAACATGTTTCAAACAACAAAGTTGACAAGAATTTCACTCAAATTAGACTATGAATCAACAATGGTGCTCTCATCACAGTATGTGTTTCATTCACTCCCTCAAGTGATTAAGCTAGTGTTTTCGCTCAGCACATCATGGTTATAAACATTTCCATAGGCTTGAAAAGCCTCTAAATTCCATTACTCATTATACATGCAAATTGAAAGGACTTTTTCATAGCTTGTAATGTGGACAAGGTTAAGGTGGGATAATTGAAAGGATTCAAAGCTTTAACACTTGAAATAATTGAGGAAACATGGGGACCTAATATGGATTGTAGGGGTTGTTTAATATGTAAATCAACTCACAAGGAGATGGAGAACAAAACCATTCAACAAAATGAGGTAAAAGAGAAACTAAAATGGATTAAAGAGAAGAAAAATAAAGAACACGCCACCTTAGGGATGATTCTCCAAGGATGAGTGCATGAAGAGCTACCACTTGAAAAAACTTTTCAAGATAAGAATTCACAAGAAGAAAGACACTCTCAAATTCTCAAAATCGTCAAAGACTATTTCTCATTCACTTACTTATAAATTTTTACAAATAATAGCACTCCTTATATAGATGTAAACTTCTGTCATGAAGGAATGTGAAGAGTTAAAAAGATTAAAAAAAATTAACTAAGGTTAACTTTACTAATCTACTTAAAATTAGGGAGATGCACATGGTAGTTGACTAAGTACAATGAATGTGATGATGACTAGTGATGACATGAAACTTTTGCACATGGGTGGCTCCACTTTGGAGAGATCCAATGGTCAAGGAGCTTCTCTCAAGTTTCTTCCCGCCAATTCTTTACTTCTCTCAAGTTTCTCCTATTTTTAAGAACTCCACATGCTTTATTCTTTTTATTTCTTCTTCCAAATTTCTAATTCTTCTTCTTGCTTTTTCTCCTTCAAAATGCTTCTTTATTTCTTCTTTTTATTTTTTTAGCCATGCTTCTTATTTTTATTCCTTCATGCTTCTCTTCCTCTTGTTCATCAAGTGTCTCATCCTCATATGTATTATCGTCCTCATCTTGGAGAGAATTCATCCACAAAATTTGAAGCCCTTGATATGGTTTTTTTTGAAGGTGTTTATGATCTAGATCAACTCAAATAGAGATGGAGAACAAGACCTACATGGAAGAAGAATTTAATGGGCGCACATAGAAGCATTAACATTCGATATTGCAAGAAAATGTATAAGGAAACAAGAACAAGGAAAAGAATGAAAGTAAAAATGGATTAAGAAAGAGAAATGGGATGAACACATCACCCATAAGGAGAATTTCCAAGGATAAGTGCAAAGCAAGCCACCTCTTGAGAAAGCTTCTCAAGATAAGATTCAAAACAAGAAAAGAGAAACTCTCACTCAACTCTCTCAAATAAACCTTTCAAGGAAACTTTAATTCTCATCCATATCATCTTACTATTTTTTCACAAGAGAGGACACTCCTTTATGGAAAAGTATTTCGTCCAAGGAGTTCCAAAAGTCATTAAAAGGAATTAACTACACTAATCTCATGTAATTAGGGAAATGCAGATGGTTGGTTCCTAGATTCAATGAATGTAATGATTACAATGCATGTACATGGATCAATACACTAGGTAGTTACTAAAATACAAAGAATGTAATGATTGCAATGTATGTACGTCTAAGAGTTTTGATACTATGAATGTGTCTTTAACTTTGAAGAGTCAAAGATGACTTAAGTAGCCCATGTGAGGTGTATGTGCCAACTTAAGCCTTCCAAAAGACACTTCTAATTTAAAACCAAATCTCTCAAATTCCTACTCTCAAGTTTGTACTTCTCTCAAGCTCTTTCTAATTTCTACAATTTACAAACATTCATTCTTCTAATTTCTTCCTCCAAAAGCTTTAAGATTTATTCTCTTTTTTATTTCTTCATTTACATCTTTATTTGTCATGCTTCTTTTATTTATTCTTTTTGTCTTCTCTTCTCTCTTCAACAATTTCTTTTTCCTTTTGAAGTATCATCTTGGCATGCATCAGCCTGTATCACAAGGAGAAAGATCATAAAAATTAAACCTTGGGCTACCACCAAAATCTACTGGCAAATATATTCATAAGCATTATTATTGATCCTTTTAAGAACTTGAAAAGGTCAATCTTCTCTAGCATGAAGCTTGGATTTTCATTGATTAGGAAATCGGTCCTTTCTCAAGTGCACATGTTAGGTATTCAATTGGTGGCGTAACCTTATGTGGGTTTGACTCAATTCTCATTCTTGTTTGTCTCTCTGGTATTTGTCCAAGTTGAAAGATGACCTCTTTTATACCTATATTTACATACTTTTTATATTTTTTCTATCTTCCTCTCTTTCTATTTTAACCTTGACATGTAGATCTTTTATCGACTTTGCTCTCTCACTTGCATCACTATACATAATTTCTTTTTGGAGTAGGAAAAGGACACAAATCAAGAGGGGTCAATGGATTAAATCCATAAACAATCTCAAAAGGAGAGTGGGAAGTGGTAGCACGAACTACTTTATTATAAGCAAACTCAATGTGAGGGATATGTGTTTCCCACTCTTTGAAAATTCGTGTATATCATATATCTCAGAAGTTGACTCAGAGTTCTATTAACCATTTTTTTTTACCATCTATTTGGAATTGACAAGTAGTTGAGAAAAGAAGTTTAGTACCAAGTTTCTCCCATAAGGTCCTCCAGAAATGACTAAGGAACTCAGAATCTCAATAAAATACAATACTCCTAAGGAGTCTATGTAATCTAACTACTTCTTTGAAAAATAAATTAGTAATAAAACATGCATCATCAACTTTGTAGCATGGTATAAAATGAGTCATTTAGAAATTTTTTTCACAACCACAAAAAATTGAATCATGCCTATTCCTTGTCCTCATAAATCCAAGCACAAAATTTATTGAAATATCTTGCCAAGGAGTGTTAGCAATTAGAAGTGGTGTATACAAGCTATAGGTTAACACTTTGGACTTGGCTTTCTTGCATATATTGCATTTTTTACAAAATTTTGAAACATGGTTTTATAGTATGACTAATAAAAATGTTTTTTTGAAAATCTCCAAAGTCTTATTTATACCGAAATGTCCTATTAAGCCACTCTCATGTATTTTTTTTTTATGAAAAAAATATTTTAGACTTTTTAATAGTTTTAAGTAACTTGTTTTAGAAATTATAATACCACCCAATAGTTATTTCTCCGTATTTTGTTTAGAAATGGTAAAAAAACTTAGAGAAATAACTAAAACTAGGAATAAAGTTGTCACAAAACATGATTTTATTTAATTACTATAACATTCTTAAAACAATACAATCTAGTTATTTGAAACTACTAATTCGCAGAGATTATTTTCAATTTTATTATATGAAATAATTTCCATTAAATAAATTGAATATAAACATTAGCATTTTTATTATATAATATAAACTTCTCAATGTATAAATAGTTTATTAATGTATAAAATTCTCAATAATTTCTATTTAATTTTGATTTGATTTGATTTTAAAGTAAAAAATTACTCCTAAACATATGCTAAGAAAAACTTAACATTTTCAATATTTACAATAATCATTGAATTTTTACAATTTTGATATTTATTACATTTACGGTCTTTTTCTTTTAATTATGAAAGGAAAAAATATTGTCTTACATACTTTTTCAAGGGTAATGTGTAATGTATTTAGTCCACCTTCATAGTTCCTTTTTTTTTCAATATATATATATATATATATATATATATATATATATATATATATTAT
>Ga0099825_1004696_pt1 | contig 17824 bp, 9 predicted proteins | sample SiratroredBW_FD_76838 | JGI IMG/M metagenome (GOLD analysis project Ga0099825, IMG submission 76838) | Root nodule microbial communities of legume samples collected from California, USA - Siratro red BW | ecosystem: Host-associated > Plants > Roots > Nodule | place: USA: California | collected...
AAAAAAAAAAGAGTCCAAGTAAGTACTTTTAAGAAGGAAAAAAATATAAATAAATTTTAAAAACTAATCAATTCAAATAATTTAAATTTTCTCTATATATAAATCATTCAAATTAAAACGGGTAATTTTTCTTCATATTCTTCAATTCAAATTAATTTTACATTTATTTTAATTACTTAAATGACAATTAATTAATTTCAATAACTACATTTTCATTTTCATCAAAATTTCCAAAACGGTTTTATCACTATGCATTAATTCTAATTTAATTTTATATGCATAATCCAAAAGGTGGGAGAATTAATTACCCTAAACTCTTGTAGTAGCCTACGGATTTCAATTAATCAATTAATTAATTAATTAATTAAAATCGTACATTTATTTCACAGTTTCATTCCTTTAACTAAATTGTGTTATCTTCTCACGATTTCATATATCTTGAATTAAATCGTGCAATAATAGAACGATTTATCCACAATGATATCATGCAATCTCTGCACGATTTACCCATATCCGGAAATAAAATAAAAAATACACCATTTTGAGAATTTCAAATAAAATTTACACTAGTTTGGGAAATTTGCCGGGAAAAAAAAAAGAAAAAAAAAACCTCAAATAGAAACCTCCAAAACAAAAATGAATACCTATATTAGAACTAGAGGTTTGTGGGATATTGTAGAAAATAATAGTATTCAAACTTCATTGAAAACTTGACATTATCACAACTCAAGAGTTTTAATACAACTCAAGAATTATAATGAAGAAATGATAAAGGAAGGAAAAAAGAGTTACCATTATACAAAGAACTTTAAATAATAACATGTTGATAAGTACCAATTTTGAGTGTTTTTATGTATAAGAAATATTGAGTACTTGTGGGTTTAAATGTTATTTAAAATAGTAATTACTCCTAAATTTTAGAATTTTTGGATTTAAATTTATGTTTTGAGTCCTGAGTTAAAAGTAATCATTTAATCTCAATTATTGTGAAATTTCAGATACAAAAGTATAAAAGAATGAAGAAAATGATAGATTGGAAGATTCATGAAGAAAAGAAATAAAAAGTTTAAAATAGAAAGAAACCCAATAGAAAAGTCACTTAACCTAGGTCCAAAACCAAGTTTAAAAGGAGATTTTTAGGGTTTTGAGAGGCATCAAGACCTAGAGGACGGAGGCAAACGGCTAGAATCAAGATTCTCTTCTTCTCTTACAATCTTCCTTTCATTGGTTTGTAATGGCTACCATGAGTAGCTAAATTCTTCATCTTTGGGATTGAATGTAATCTTTTGAACCCATTCGTATTTTGGTGATTTTTATATATGATATTCAGTTTCTACTCAATTGGCATTTTCATCTTGTGCTTAATGCTAGATTTTATCTGATCAATAGAGTCTTGATTTTGATTGTTGAATTTAACTGGCAAGTACTTTTAAGTTTCTGACCTAGATGAAAATACTCAATATATTGGAATAGTAGGGATAGGTTTTCATGTATTGATTGCTTATAACATCTGTTCTTAACACTGGGTAATTTACTGAATAGCTAAGGCATCAGTGTTTAGAAATTTTTCTTATGAATTTCATATAAGAGGAATCGGTGTAAATGATTTTTATATGTGCATCAATTTGTGAGTAGTTACGGATATTGTATGTTTTTATCAAATCCAAAATATGAATGAGGGAGATAGATGAAGTTCAATCCTAGAGTCCTCCCAGAGTCCTTCTAGATCTTGAAAACTTTCTTTTTATAATTGTTATTTATTCTTTAATTGTCTTTATTGCTTATTAATTTAAATTACTCTCAAATCATCTTGAAACCTTTAATTGCATAGTGAGTTGTGAATTTGAGATTTGATAGCAAAACTGTTCTTTGTGAGATCGACATCCTTACTTTATAAATCTATATTTTTGACTCGGTACACTAGCCGAAAAAGGTCAACAAATGTTTATCAAAATTGTTAACATGTAACTTGTTAAGGAAGTTATAGATTACTTGAAAGAAGAGTTTTAAAGATGTGATAAATCAATGAGGATGTAGACTCTAAATTGAAGAAAAGAGTTTGAATTGTCAAAATGAAGTAAATATGTTAAACATTTCATTGACAAATTTCTCAAGGTTGTTACAAGTTTCAAATTTCTTAATAAAGAACTACATGTGATTAACATGTGGTGGAAAGCACCCTAACATGTCTTCCTAAGAGGTTTGATTAAAAAAAATATATACTTTCTAGAATAGAAAAAAAATTCTCCAAGACTGAGTTGGTGAATGCTCTATAAGCAACTAAACATAAATGATCTCTCAAAATGAATTCCCTAGTAGTACAAATCAAAGGTAAATCCATAGAGGTAAAAAGCCTAAAAATGAAAGTAGCAAAGATAAAGGTAAGAAGAAAACATATTAAAATAGACGAAACTAGCAAGGATACACATTGCTCATGCTATCCAAAATCACCACTAAACAAGGTCTCACTATTGAGGAAACCATTATTTTTACGTTAAGATATGATATCGATAGAGAGGAGACTATTGTACAAGTAAAAACAATGGCAAAAATGAAATTTTCAATAAAGATTACATCAATTACATAAGTAACTAATGTAAAATGTGAACTCAAACGTATATTACATATGCTACTTATGTTTCTTGATGCAATATGTGACAAGGGGTACATATTATATTGGTTGTTTAGTATGGTCTTTCAATTATCGCACACTCTCGATTTCACTCTCATACCATTTTACATAATTTCTTCTTCTTTTCTTTGCTTTGCAATTCATCATTGTTGCTGCAAGATCACATATTGTGCAATTTCACATTTCATCTCATCGTTGCAAGCTAAACTCTTTGCTTCACCTCTTGCAACACACCAAGCCTCTATTACTGTAGCACAACAGGTCACGTCGTCACCTCTGTAACTCCTCTACAAGCTTCTCTTCTCTATTTCCCCATAATGTTCACACCTATCAACTTTTGTCCTCTATGTTGCCATAGATCTTCCCTGCCCCATAACAACTCTCTTTCCCTAGACCGTGCTTTTCCACTATAGTCGTTCATGATACCATCGTGACACAATTAGTTTGCACCACTTTGTGTCTATAGATGGACATATTACATTGTTAATAATCGATTAAATAAGTCATTTCCAATGTTTTCTATTTTTTTGCTTTGGCCAAAGGTTGTACATCAATTAGTATTCATAACTGTTATAATATTAACATGTATTGCATCAATTTTCAAATTATTGTAGAACATATCCCACTTTTTACATCGATGGGATCTATATTGGTGTTATAACCAACGTAAAACGTCGAAAATAGCTTATGATAAAAGTTATTTCTTTTAGTAGTTTCTTTGTCACAAGTTGCTACTTAACAAGTGAGAGCATAAAAGTTTTGGATGTTAGGTTGTGTACCACATGCCTCATAATGTTAACATATTAAAAAAACTAGATAGGACATACACGTCCAAAAGTTTGTGGTTGTCAAGTACAAATCATATTTTAGATGTTCTATTTGTACCTAAATTCTAAATTGATAAAAAAAACTATTTTATAGTTTTTGAAGAAATGAAATTAGAATATTTGATCTAATCGGAATTAAGTTGATGGTCATCCGGATGAAAGATAAACATTTTCCAATTGAATGGAAGGAAAATAAGGAACAAACATTTATAAGTAAGTTAGAAGACTCACATTTGTAACACAAAAGACTTGACCACTTAAATTATTTAAAATAAACAAACTCAGGATAAATTATTTGAGAAAACTTAAAACTACTAAAAATGTGTGTGATGCATGTCAATATGTTAAACAAAGTAGGTTGTTTTTCTGCCTGTAGCAACTTGGGCAACCTGAAGAGTTGTGTCTAGATGAAGACAGAACAAAAAAAAATGTATTTATTATAGAAGTTTGATTGGAAGTTTGTTATATTCATCTACTATCACACCAAATTTGATATTTATTACAAGCTTGTTATCTAGATTCATGCATTCTCCAAGCCACTTTCACATGTGTGCATAAAAAATAATCTTGAGTTATATCAAATATAAAGAGACCTTGTTAAAGAAAAAGAGTGAAAATAAAGACTATTCTAATGATGATCGGACATGAAACCTAGGTGATGTAAAAGGTATAAGGTATGTTTGAAAGCTGATTCCTTTTTATACTTAAAGAAGCAAGATGTTAAATCCTCTAATGAAGTTGAATATATTTCAAACAACTACATTTGGATTTGAATGTTTTTTTTGTCAAAGATTAACTAATAGCAAAGTGAAACAACTATTTTAAGATTTGATAACAAATTTGTCAGTTACAATTACAAAGAATCTTGTTGAACATAAAAAAACAAAGTATATCAAGGTTAATATCATGTAATGAGGAAGCAACCGATAAATCAAATTAAAGCATTGCAATTTTAAATATCTATAATAGTAAAAATATCTCCAAAAGATAAGTTTAAATTGCTTAAGACTCGGAGTAATGAAGAAACAGAAAATATTTCTTGTGACAACGAATGAAAATACATATAATTTTTTTATTTTTGTTTTTTCTTTTACCAACATGTAAAAATGTTTCTTGTGATTTCACTCAATAGAAAGCATAACTATGTGGACCTACAAAATCAATTCTTGAAATTCATTTGAAATAGTTAAAATTTGTGTAATTATAAAATATTATGTTATGATAACATCAGAAACATTTCTGTCCATTTTTATCTCATATTTGTTCCACTAAAACTTTAGTATAAAGACACACTGTTCATAGACCACGATGCCGTTAAGGGCCAATATAATTATTAGAGTGGTTATAGAATAATAAAAGAAAGATGTGAAAAGTTTTGCAACTATGTGGCTTTCCTTAAGGCAGCAGACAAATTGTAATAGGATACATGGCATTAAGTCATCAATCAGATAACATAAAGTCATTCAGAGGGAATCTAATTTTGCCTCCACTGCCTTTGGTTTGAATTAGGTAAGGGAATATCTGCTGCCTTTAGACAAAGTTAAGCAAGAAAAGGTGGGAGTAATGATGACCCTGGACGTGGAGAATCAGTAGCAATGACGTGATCAAGAGGATCATTACGGTCAAAGGGGTGGATTAAAATACATATATATCTCAGGCCGAGTTATGCTTAATTCAGACACATATCGAGCTGGATTATGTACTTAGGAGGACCAGCAATGTTGAAACTAATGATGTGTGGTGTCTCCCCCCATATTGCCTTAATAATTTCACCTCCTAAATCATAACCTTTTTATAGCCTTCTCGTCCATTTCTATCCATGAGTCGACAAAATCTGGACATAAGGATATCAAAATGAAAATTCAGGAGTTCTTTACTAGGAGAATGTTAACATGTAACTAATTCAAGTTTAAACTGGCGGATAATATTTAAACCCTCAATTTTACTTGCTACAACCCCTTCTATTGTATTGTCCATGCATGCAACAAAATGACAATAAAAGGATTGAAATTTTACTTGAGAGAACAAAAATAAAAGGACTATGAAACTATGAACTATGCATCTGTCCAAGCAGCAAAAACTGGCATCTGAGGCAAAGAAAGGGCAGGCCTCAAATGGGGTGAACGATCCCAAGAATTCACGTTATTTGGATTGGTAGACAATATTTTTGACGCAGTTGAGGGCATTCCAGAGTGCATTGGCAAGCTTGTCCTGTCAGGGCTACCTTCTCTTGAGCTATTCAAACTTGTGGCCAGTGAAGAAGGATTTGACATATGCGTTCTCACCTTACTTGATTCCTCTACTTCTTGATGAAACATGTTGTCCGATGCCACTGAGAAGGATTGGTTAGTTCTGTCACTCTCATTTCTAGGTGGATTCTGGTCAAGTTGTCGAGAGGATTGATAGAGAGCCATCTTCCACTGATCATTTTGACTTTCACAGCCCTTCTGCATTAGAATAGCCTCTTGAGTGTCATCATACGCAGAAGACTTTTGATTATGATCAATATACTGAGTTCCACTGTCTGTCTCTCGGTTGCGCCTAGCTAGCTCACTGCTAAGAAGGTTGCTGCTTGCCATGATCTTCTCCACATCATATCTTGTTATGTCAAAGTTTGTTACAGCATTGACTCCTCGGAATTTTATAGCAGCAATGTCATAAGCTTCAGCTGCTTCCTCTTGTGTACCTAGAGTTTGATTTCAATAAGATTAGTGATTAGCTTTTTAGTCTAATACAATGGATCTTGTTTTTTTGGGGGGGGGGGAAGACACTTTGGAAGTACTATTTGGTAAAAAACTTGAGTTCAGTGTTCTCTATGCTACAGGCATTGGATAAGATTTTAAGTGAGCAATTAAGATTTAAGGATATTATCGTCTATCAGGAATAACAGCATTAATAAAAGTTGTCTCTTCGGGACTAACAGTCCTCTACGATATTTATTAAAGTGACTCATGATCAGCTTTATCGTAGCTGAAAAGATGGGCATCCTCAGAGAACATGAAAGAATAAGTTTTCAAAGTCATAAAGCGCCCTCTCTGTCGCATCCTACCATGGGAAACATGGTAATTTGTACGTGAACACGTTGAGAGAAAAAAAGTACATTAATTCAGAGGAAGAAAAGAGTTATCCAGAGAGTATGTAAGAACTTACTGAAGGTTCCAAGATATAGGTCTTTGTTTCCAGCCACTCTACCAATTCGTGCTTGCCACCTTCCATGTTGGTGGTGTCTGCTACCAAGTGAACCAAGTTTGAAAAACTTCAGACATTTTAATTGAAGATATATAAAAAACTTATAAAAAAATTGTAACTATATGTATTATAAGTAATTGTTAGCTAGGAGACCTTGTTACTCCTCTGTACATGGAAGCCCCTCTTGAGAATCCGCTGCTTTTTCTGGATTGACAAAGTTGATAGATGTCATGAATAAGTATAATAGTTGTTGACTATTTGCTTAGCAACAAGATTTTACCTTCTTAAATGAGCAACATACTCCTGTCTCGTCATGTTCTTCATTTCCTCAAGTTCATTTTGATAATTTTCCAACTGTTAGAAGAGAATATAAAAGAAAGAAAAAAGATGTCGTAAGATTATTGTTTTATTCTCTGTATGAACTAGAGCACACAACTTGAGTGGAAACATGAAAGAGAAAGGAGAAATAAATGATTTTTTATTACAGGGAAGTTTATGTGAGTGGAGGGTCCCCAATACTTGAGTGCGGCCAGATCATAAGCTCTCGCAGCTTTTTCTTCCATATCATAACCCCCTAAAATCAAAAGTTTGGAATGACTTGAATAAACATAAATTTTCCTCTTTTGTTAAGGTCATAAGCAAAATATTAAATGATATCTATCTTTAACTGTCTCGTGAATCTAAGCTCTGGGAATTTCAAAATTAAAAGAAATTTTAAGTTCTTAAGAAACGTTACCTAGATAAACTGAGATTCATCGTATTTTTGAGTGGCATTCCCCGGCAAGAAAAGATGTAAACCAAAAGAATAGTCAGTGGTATCTAAAAATTTGAAGATCTTTGCTTCAAAGAACAGTGGAACTCAATAGATAGATATGTTGGACCTTAAAAAATGCACAAGAAAAAAACAAAAGAAAAGTGATGGGGCAATATAACCACTTTCTTACCTTGTCTTCCTTTCCTGCTTTGGCCCTCTTTCTTGCAGCTGTTGTCCCATAGATGAGCTTCATACCTACCAGTCCACCTATGCCTGATACACAGACACATCTTAGAAATAAAGAGAAACAGCAAAACAAAAAACACAAAATGGAATGAAGTGTTAAATGTGTTGAGGATGCTCACGCATGAACCATTACACATAACATTAAGCAAATCAAGTGAACAAACATATTAGTGCGATGTTGGCAGAAGAGAACAAACCTTGTCACACCTCTATATTGGGAGGTTCTTTGTCCAAAGGTGTCAATGGACTTCCTATGAATTATTTGCTTCTGGTCAACCTTTTCAGGTCCCCTTTTCTTTGTATCCATGGCAACAGAATCAATGACAGCAGGTGATGTTCGGTGCGAACTAGTCACACAACTGGATTGTGAGCTAGGACTCATGGACAAGCTTAAAGACTGCAAATCTCCATAAGCCATTGATCCAATGGACCCTGACTCACCTCCATTTTCCTCCACAGGAACAATCAACTTTGACTCCTGTGCATGGCTATTTTGGAAGTTCCTTACTCCCCAACTCTTAAGTCCAGGAGCAGGAACTCCTTCATCACCCATGTTTGGAACCTGAAGATTGCTGTCTGAAGTTTGACTTTGCTTCGACCCTTCTAACATCATATCATGGTTTCTCAAGGTAGAGTAATATGATAAGTGTTGGGCTTGAAGCTCTTGCTGATGTTGTTGTTGAGTGCTAATGTGTTGGACATGGTTTTGGTAAGCTTGGTTATTTGGGTCACGGCGTGAGGATTGGCTGTAAAACACACTGTCTAAGCTCAGAGGCATTGTTTCTGTGACACTGCATTCATAGTGGGGGGTCCCCATCGCTTCCCCACCTAAGAAATTCTCCAGTTTTGGAGTTGATGTAGTAGCCATTGCTTCACAAAAATAGATAAAACACAGTGGTCAAGAGAAGCAACAATTAGTATAGTGCACACTAAAAAACAAGTCTCACAAAACAAGAGAATATAGAAAAACTTTTGGACTAACCTTGTGCTTGTGACCTGCTCAAAGCTTCCATTCCATAGAGGGAGCCATCAGATTTGAGGGGCATGATAGGCAAAGCTGAATACAATCCAACATTTTCAGCTTCAAGTCCATAGTAGAAGCCGTAGTTAGTAAGTGGTGCAGTGTGGTAAAAGCTTGTAGGAACCACTTCAGCAGCAGAGGAAGGCTGGGGGTGTGAAGCAACACCTACGTTCATTTGAGGAGAGAGTGAGAAACCCAACCAGTTATTTTGATTATTAAGGTCAACAGAGTCATCATTTTCCATGCTCTTCATTTTCTCTCCACAAACACTCCCCTTCTCCTTCACCAAACAAGAGAAATATATCTATCTAAATATTCAATGGCAAACCATATCTATCCACTCTCTAGCCTCCCCACCCCACCACTTAGACCAATTTCTTTTCCTTCAGTTTTTTTTGCAAATAAATAATTTTGTCTCGGTTGCAAAACTGACTGGCTAAATCTAACAACCAATGTAAAGAAATCTATGCAGATCCTGCAGGAAACTGCATCATCTATAAGGTGTTTCTCTCTCTCTTTCTATGTAAGTGTCTTGGCGTGTATGTATATAAGGGTGTCTGGGAGGACACATTTCTAAAGGGAACAAAGCAAGTTCCTTTAAACTAAACAAAAAGAATGTGTTCCAGCAAGCAATGCTAGGCATCCTTCCCGCATTCCATGGGGATCCGTGTATGAGAAAGACCTTCGCTTTTGCTTTATTCTACGCTCCCTCCTTTCCTTTTTTCTCTTTTATGTAACACTCCTTAGTCCATAGACCTTAGTCACTCTCATATTAAAGTAATAATACCAATTAGTTATTGTTATCTAAAAAAGACCCTTGTGCTGCATCCAACAACACCAAATACAGAGGCCTCATTTTTGGCCAATGGATGCAAATGCAAGTTCAAAACTCAAGCCAAGTCCATCTCAAATTTATTGGGCACGCTCACACAGTCACACACAAGCTACAAACAGTGGTGCACATCACTAATATATATATTTTATGTTGTATAGATATAAATAAAGGTTCATTTAATGTGATGGGGGTTGCTATTTGGCTTGGTTGGTTGCTTTTGGTGTGAGTTGCTGAGAAGCTTGAATTGGGTTTCACGGGCCGTGGACAACGTGTCCCTCCTCCCAGTCACTTCAAAACAGTTTGCAGATCCTGCTCTGCTATGGACCCCTACAACAACTTTGCAACTACAGGACAGGTATCTACCACCCGAGAGTTATAGGGGTTGGCTCTTACGACGTCGTTTCTTTAAAGTCCAATTTTCTTGTCCTCCACTGCAAATACCCTCTGCTCTGCTGTGGGCTACCTAGTCTCTCCTTTTTGCCCACCATTTTCAAACGCTCATTTACCACTTGCCCTTCCTCCAATGCACCAAATTACACTCCTATTTCAAAGTGACTTTCTTTTGCCCATTTGCCTCTTTCTTCCAACTGGGCTCATCTCAATTTTCTGAATTACATACTCTAATTATTTTTTCAACAAGTTTTTAATCACCACTTTGTAATATCAAGATTTTTTAAGTTTCTGACCTCATTATTATTAATTGTTACTTCTTCAATTACATTTATCTACAATTGTTTCATAACATGTATCTACAAATTAGATCAAACAACTAAAGGACCCGAAATGCATGTTTACGCGTTCAGTTCAAGTGGATCCACTTTTAATTGAAGTTAACGCTGAACCGGAATAACAGAACTGTTATAGAACCGTGATGTAACCGCAATTAAAATCTTACTTTAATAGTTATTAATCGTTGTAGTTCTGTAAACAGAGATTATGGGAGAAAAGGTGGCAGTGATCAAAACAGGGTTATTGATCACACTTGGTCTTAGAAGTTCTAGGCCACCTAAAAATTGTTCGCAATGAACAATACAAAAGGTTCACTATGATCATGCTAGAGTAAGTTTCAGGAATGTTCACACCACTAATTAGCGCGAACGGTGCTTTTTAAGGTCAAAGCATGGGGAGGAATACGGAAGAAAACACTAGAAAGGAAAACTATGATATATACACGATGTGATCTAATTTGGCCCAATGCTAATTGGGTTACCATGATTGTCTACGCCACTCATCAAGCGTCTAGAATAGGAGTACTTTTGGTATAAATAAACAGAATAATAATAATATAAATTATTGAGGTGCAAGTTTCTTATTTTTAATTGGTAAATTGTAGTGAATCAATAGATGCATGAAGACAAAAAGTGAGAGAGGTGAAGTCACAAACATTCTTCAACAGGGAAACTAGCGAGTGGATAATCGTATTTGTTCTATATCACCACATTAATTATGGCAACCACAAAAACTTCCATTTCATGATCTTTTATTGTTACACAGCATTCCTCACGGATCTTTTGTTGGCTTCCTATTGAAATACACAGAGGTGAATTTATCAGCTGAGGGAGAATGTGCCATTTTCTGTGGAGCAAATCCAATTCAAAATTTGAACCATTAACGTGAAAAGTGTGCGATTATTGTAATATGTGGTGAGGCAAATAAAATATCAACTCACCACTTCGAGGAGCAAAGATAAAAATAGGAGTAGAGAAACTTGTAATAAAGCATGCATTGTTGAAGTACATATATTCCTGATATGATGGAGTGATGGCCCTTAATAAAGATAAGTGGATTTAAATTTATTCTATTTAGTGGAAGTGTGGGACAATCAACTTCACCATCAATAAACTTACTTTCATGTGATGCATACATTAATTAAAGTCCCACAAGACATTTTTGGAACAATCCTTAGCTAATTGGTTAATCCCACTAATAAAGTCTGGTTTTGCCAAACTACAGCATTTTCACATGAATCACAACAGCCACTTAAAATAACCGGTAATAAAACATATGTGAATGCTTCTTTTCCATCCATTAGCATTACAATATAGAAGAAAATAAATTCATGGTAGTATTGATGTAGTTTTTTTTAAGTCAGAAGTTGATTACATTTTTCATTTCCTATCAAGTTTTTTATTAGTAACATTATCCATGTTACTTTAAACTAACCAAGCAACTCTTTTTCATCCTACCCGTTAAACATACACCACCATAAATTGTTGGCTTACAATTTCGTAAAGAATATTATAAGTGAACATTTTACCTTGATAATTAAAAATAGATTTATCAGCAACAGTATATCTGAGAGTGAAACCAAATAATTATATTCGTTAAATAAAAAAATATCATTAAAAAAACCTAGTAAAATATAATTAAAAATATGTGCACACTGTACACTTGAGAAAAGCAAATTTTCATTTAATTTTTAAAGTTAAAAGCGTAAGTTACTTTAGTTTGACTTTATGACGTTTCTGTACTAGTTATTGATTTTTGAAAACATTACTTTAACATTTTTATATAGAACAATAAAAAGCAAAATAAAAAAAAGTACAAGTGGAATAACTTTTTCTAAAACTAGAAATTAAAACGAAGATTTTATATATAGGTAGAGACAGTAAAGTGATCCACACTTACGATCTATGCGAGAACAAAACAAGAGTTTACTTCTTGTCTAATATTCCAAGATCCAAAACAATGAGAAAGGTATCAAGTTTGAACAAAATTAAAGGCCTTTCCCATCGTGTTTTTAGGTAAACCACAATCACGTTCCTTCATTTATGACCGCACTTGAGAAGCAAGTTACTGCTGTGATATGTATACTTACGCATCTCAGTTTTAACTATTTTTTTTTTTTTTTTCAGTTTAGTTTTCCTCTGGCACTTAAAGATAATACAATTATTGTGTCAGATTTTTTATATTATCTCTTTCTTTTCTTTTGGTCCTGCACCCAAGAAATGAGGTGTATGCATGATTATTATATATGTATATAGAGAGAGAGAGGAGGGGGGCCTGTTAAAAAGGTATAGGTTTAGATACAGATTCCGTTTGATGGATGAGTATAATGATTAGTTTGCATGCAAATCTGCGTGACCAAATTCATGGAGACAGGAAGTCTAGAGAGTATGATGGTGTTGTGAGAGAAAAGAGATGTGAAACGGAGTTAGGCAGTGAAAGAAAGACGTAGCAGCAGACCAGGAGGAATGTTGAGAAATAGAAAGAGGCCCTCTTTTTGATTGTGCTAATCATGAGTCACTGTTATATCCACCCAACCAACCACTCCACACCAATTCACATTTTGCCCCTATTTTCACACCCTCAAACACAAATAAACCAAATACTCAATTTTCCTTTCTTTCCCTTTCACCATCCTTTTCATCTGCGTTTCCACTATATGTTTGTAAAAAATATTTCACACCCACAAACTTAGGTATCTCAAGGGCGCCACCGACTCACACACACACGTATACTTAAAGTTCAACATCTTGTTTAAAGCAGTACTAAAGACTAACCACGCATGATTTAACTCAATAAATACTAAAATAAAACAATTATAACATACTGATTTTTAATATGTAAAAGTACTTCGTTCACTCATGATAATTTCCTTTAATCGTAATATATATATATATATATATATATATATATATATATATATATATATAAATTGTTATTATTGTTTATTATTATATACCATATTTGAAACAACTAATAAGTTATTTGAAAAAAAAGTTAATATATGTTATTACATCATCCCAAGAACTTTTAATACCACAAGGACTTCCCATTCTATATAGGATTTAATAGTTACACTTAAAGTTTTTTTGTTACTTATTGTACTAATTAATTAAATTAAGTTTTTAAAGATTAATAAATATGATTTTAATATTTGAATCATACTTTGTATATTATGTGATGATAAAGTGAATTTAGCATTTAAGATAATTCATTCATATATTGATATTGATAACGTTAGTAAAAAAAAAAGTGAATAATATTTTACAATACTTTGTATAAACTAAAAAAGTCTAATTATTTCTTAAGTCAACTTTATATTTGTACTACAAATTTTAAGTTTCTTTTGGGCTTTATTTAAAACATAAGTATACGCTCAATTATATATACGTGATGCAACTTGTATTTTTTTGGAATGTAAAATAATTAATACGTGATGCAACTTGTATTCATCTAACTTTGATTCATCTACTGATGAAAAAAAAAATTGATTTAGGTATCAATATTTCAACTTTTATTATTAAATAATCATTATGTATTTACAAATTTATTTTTTTTAAAGTTTCTGATTAAAAATAATATTATGTTCTTTTATATGATTGACTCAAGACTTATTTGTTGAATATTTTTTATTTGTTATTTTACTTTATTGTTAATGTATAATACCCACTACATTATTTCTTTTTATATCCAGTGTAGTACTTACTATATCATTTCCTTTTATACCCGGTGTAATATATACATACTACTTACAGGAATATATACATATACTACTTATACTACTTACAGTACTATATACATACTACTTATAGTTTCGTAATAAATGATCTGGTTTGGATGGCATTAATTTACATTTTTGCATTAGTACTAAATATATTGTTCATAGTTTTCAATTTTACAATTTTCTTTCTTTGTTTCCAAAGCATGACCAAGTGTTTACATGGGTGAGTTCTTTACTTCAAATTATATATCCTTCCAAGTTTAACGAGGATCCATACACACTTTTAGCATTGCATTTTGTTTACCATGTTTTTAATGTTTAATTATCAATATTTTGATTAGTTTAGATAAATAAGACTAAAAAAAAGCCTAATCATAAAAATAACTTAAATTCTACATTTTAATAACTTTGATTCTATTTTAATGTCAAGATTACAAGTTTATAAAGTTTATAAGGACTCTAGCTCCCACGTTCACTAAATCAAATAATTATCTTTTCAAGTTGGTCCACAATTTACATGAAATCTAGTTTCCACTTCTGTTGGAGATCCACATCTTAGAGATGAGGCCTTTCAATAGTTTATAAATGAGTACAACCTCACCTTACAAGTCTGGTTTTGTAAGGTTGAGTTAAGCTTAAAGTTCACTTCTAAAATAATATCAGAGTCTATCTTAACAAAGTTGTTGGGTCTATTTGACCACCCGTTACCAAACCACCTTTACATATAAGTTTTGTGTTAAGAGTTTCCGCTTAACAAAATGTGCTAAAGTCCATTTCTTAATAGCTTCATAAGAAAACATGTAAAACATAAAAAGTGTTGCTCCAACAAAACTTATTTTATCTTGTCATAATTGTACATTTAATTGAGACTCAAATCCTTGACTGAGACTCAAATCCTTGACTGGTGCAATTATTTATATTTTTACTTAAGCTAACACTTGGTCCATTTAAGCAAACTCGTCTTTTTGCAAAATTTAAGCAATTTTTTTTTTTTTCAAAAAAACTAAGCTCTTTATACACTCTACCTTAAGCAAGCAATTGGCTTTGCTTAAGTAAAAATCTTTATTTTTTTTTCTTAGTTCAACTAAATCACTGATAACACAGAGCTCAATTATTCATTTTCCTAAATAAATTATTAGAAGAATTTATTTATTTAATTTTTGTTATATAATTAAGATTAAAATAATATAATATATGTATTCAACAAATGTTATTAATAATACCATTACAACTAAATATATCGAGCTTAAATTATAATGTTAGAATTATTTTAAATATTATTCTAATTTTGATCAATCATTACCTAGAAAATGGGGTTTACCAAAAGGAACATTACCGACCGAATTAAATTCGTTAAAAAAACATTACTAACGAAAACAACTAACGAACCATTTATTTTCCATTAAAAATAAAAAAAAATTAAATTTATCTGTTAACTCATTTCTCTATAAATTTAATTATATTGATTTCATTTATATGCAAAATCCAACAAAAATAACAGACAGACCATTTATTTGCGCATTAAAATTTGGGTGTTTGAATTGATCAGTTCCTATCCAATAAGTGAAGGGTCTAGTGATGTTGTCTCCGTACAAATTGGACTAACCTGATTAGCACGATAAACAGAAATTGAAAATTAGAAGAAAGGTCATAAATCTCATCTATACAAGGAGGCTGAATTTGAAAATATTTAGCAAGATTTTAAAAGAAGAAAACAAGTTTTTCCCTATAAGTTAAAGGCTAAAATAGTTTGTCCCTATAAGTTAAAGTCTAAAATAGTTTGTCCCTGTAAGTTAAAAAATAAAACAAAGGCCAACACTTTTGAAATTGATGATGTAATGGTAACCTCTTATTTATATTTTGGCCTGTACTCAACTTATAATATTGTGTAATAGGAAATTGGGCATAAACCCTAAACCAAAGACACATTTATATATTTATTATTTTCTATGAAGAAAGGCCTTTTATGAGTGTACCTTTGCGCTACTATCACTCGTAACAACAAAATACCTTTGTTAGAGTATTTTGTATGTAAGTAGTAACCTACTAAACTATTGAATGACTTTGAGATGTGCTGAAAAAAAAAAAAAACAACTCACTTATTCTTCAAATATTGCGATAACTTATATTTAGTAATTGCGTTGGTTATATATATATATATATATGTAAATTTTTTAAATAGAAAGAACAAATAAACATTAAAAAAAGTTAAGAGACAGTGTACTCAGTAATCGATACAAAATGACAAAAATCAATGTTTATGCATTGGGAGTAGCGTGAGTCAAGAGAGGTGAGTGTTAGAAGCTAGTTGAAGTTAGTATTAATTATTGTAGTGGAAAAAAATAATATTGGCTTTGGCCCACGCAAAAGATGATGCTAAATCTGAAACGTATTGCGTTGGCCTGATAGTCGTAAAGGTCGACGCAAAGTGAGGATTGAGAAAAAATTACTTAAAGATCAAAAGCAATTATAATTTGTAAAATAATTTTTTTTTTAAGATTTTAAATGTTCAGATACAAACAGATACAAAACCAAATTTCAATATTCAGGATTTCATTTATAATGAATTTTACATGTTCAATATTTGTTAGTATTACCTTCAACAATTACACGATCTGAGATTTCATACCACTATAGTGAATAATGTATCAAATGAAATTCCTAAAACATTTACAGAAAACAAATATGTTGATCCTTACAAATAACGAAAATGCTGGACCAAAATCAACTCAAAATAGTAAACCAGAGTCACTTATCAATCGCCAAAATAATTAAAATTGAGATTTTAATTGTAAAATCGTAGGTTGTATATTTTATTTGCGATTCAAATTCCACGTAAGATTGTAAGATTGTAAGGATCGTGGAATAAAATCATAAAAAATGTGTGATCAGGATTTTTTTTCTTACATTGACTATTCACCTTCTTGGGTGAATGGATTCAATTGGAACCTAATTTTAGTTAAAAATTAATGCAGTTAAAATACACCATTCAATTAAACTTAATGTAATTAAATTCAAAACAAATTCCAAATCCAATTAACAATTAATGGTTTTTTCTCATACACAATTCACCTTCTTGATTGAATATTGAGTTTCAATCTTAATTAAAATAAAATTATCACCAATTAAAATTAAAAATTAATACAATTAAAATTCAAAACAAATTTAAACACAATTAAGAATTTAGAGTATTTTCTGTTGCACTGCTCATTCTTGATTGAATTGAACAAATTTTAATTTCAATTAAAATAAAATCAAACAAATGTGCATCTCTTTCATTTCTTTTATAATATCTCTTAAATCCTTTCTTTTACTTATTTTCTTTACAGATAAAAGAATGTGATATATATATATATATATATGGTAAAATGTAAGATTCGTGTTCACAATTTATGATTTTATGAGTTCGTCATGATCTTACCCATAATCTCGATTTTAAGTACCTTACCAATTGCCTAGCTCAGAATACACCTCACCTGACGACCATTAGAGACCAACTGAGTTGTTGTCGCGACCCACTTGATGTCAACTCTTGTGCAAGCAAAGAAGAAATTTCTAGAGCCAAAGAACCAATTTCAATTGGTGGATACTAATTTTCGGAGGCAAAGAACGTTAGTGTGAGCTTGGAATGGAAAAGAAGGCAAAGAAATGTAGGTGGGGGGAGGAACGACCCTGTGAGGTCGAGAAGAACAACGAAGATGCAAAATGAAATTGAGAGTGAATCCATAATAAATAAATAGATGTGTCGGCTTTAGCCTTAACTTGGCTGATGCTACTATCTACTTTAGTTTAACATATTATATATATATATATATATATATATATATATATATATATATATATATATATATATATATATATATATATATATAT
>Ga0099825_1004697_pt1 | contig 17817 bp, 6 predicted proteins | sample SiratroredBW_FD_76838 | JGI IMG/M metagenome (GOLD analysis project Ga0099825, IMG submission 76838) | Root nodule microbial communities of legume samples collected from California, USA - Siratro red BW | ecosystem: Host-associated > Plants > Roots > Nodule | place: USA: California | collected...
AAAAAAAAAGTTAGATACGATTTATTGCTTATATGTGAATTTAGATTTTCAATTTTTGATAATGTAAATAATAAAAAAAACCATTAAGAACTTTTATATATCTACAAATAATATAATTGGAAGAGTATAAATGAATCTATAATTATAACAATTCGAGATAACATAAATGGAAACTTTTGCCACATGTCTCCACCACAAAATTTTCAAAAATATTATTGAAATTAAAATTTTACCAATAACATAAAGTAGGACACATGTCAATACAGTACATACATATCATGGTTGTCTCATTGTGTGACACCTGTATCTCCAATCTGTAAGTCTTTCGCACCTTCCTCATTCTCTGCTCTCAAGCTTTTCAAATTTCAAATTCAAAAGTTATCACACCCGCCTTTCCCGCCACATTCATGCAGATTTTTGATTCCATTTTCAACTTCAATTCCACACGCTCTACAAAACACAACAAAAACAGGGACAAGAGAGGATAATTAGAAAGGAGATAGTTGGGTTGGATTGGGCAGAGGAAAAAGAGTGGGAGGTGCAGACAAAGAGGGGTTAAGTTTTAGGATGATCAATTTTGATCTTTTTCTATTATTTTTATCATCCACGATTATTTCATTTTTCTAACTTAAAATAAAAAATAATTTGAGAAAAAAAATACTATGTGTTACTTTAATTTATCCAATATTATTACATTTTATTATTATTTTATGTGAATATGATCCATTTTTTTTAATATTATTGTATTTATTTCAATTTACAGAATACAATTACAATTAAGTTAATCTATTTCTGCATTCTAATTGGGATTTTGGGATTTTGGTTTTATGAATACCTAATTGACTTAAGTTTCAATATTTGTTTTATGAACACAAATATATATTTTACATGGATATGCAATCCAGGCTCTAAAAGATTGTAAGTTTTGTTGCGCTCAAACAAGACATGAAGATGGTGTATATGTCAAGTTAAGTGCCACTTATGTATGTGAATGTGTCTATAATATTTATTATCAAATTCCAATAAAATAAAATTTTCAATTATTATTTTATTATAATGAATAATTAATCACTTCATCATTAGTGATGTAATTTATTTAAAATTAAATATTAATTTTAATTTACCATATTTTTTTTCACGAAATTATATTTTCAAAGATAGGTCATTATAACATTTCAACTCATAAGTTGTAATATTCTATTAATATAAATTATTAAAAAAATATTCCAAAGTTGGATTATATCTTGGGTGGTGATATTTTGACACCACTATTTATCTTTGACACCATTTAACACTAATATATATTATTATTTTATTTATATATAATATTTTATTAACAAAATATAGTGTTAAATGGAAGTATAACATGAACAGTGGTGTCAAACTAGTTTTTTTCTTATATCTTTCACGTCCAGTTTTCACATATGACTAGCTTTATGTTGCTGTTTCAAGAGTCAAAACAAAGACATGATTAAAAATACTTATTTTAGATGAAGATGACAATGTGTCAGACAACATAAAACATTTTTGTACAAAGAAATATTTCGAAAGCTTTAAGATAGAGACGTGAGGTATGACTATTTCTCTTATCTATATTGTTTTGCTAAATATTTTTATAAACATTTTAATTAATATATTTTCAAAGATTAAATGTAACTCAAAAAAGACTAAATAACACTTAAAAGAAACTAAAAGAAATAATATAACTTTCCACATACTATAATTATAATTTTACTATAATATATTTTTTTTACATTTGGTTAAATATAAATAAGTTATAATATTAAATTGATGCAATATAATAATAATAAAATAAATATTAAAATATAATAAAATAATAATATTATTAAATTGATATCATATAATATTTTTTTTTATTTAATTAAATCCCGTGCGTTGCACGGGTAAAATACTAGTATACCTACATTTATATCAATAATAATAATTAATTAAAAGAATATTTTTTATGCCTATTTCTTACTATTTTATTCATAAAATTGTAATAATTGTTTTTATTGCTGTTATTATTATTATTATGATCTTTAATTGTCTTTAAAGAAAAATAAAGAAAGAGTAATTAATTTATAGAAAATTATAAATATATAGATTATTATTACTATATTATTATAATTGTTTTCTAATTGTATTTACGTATTTTTTATTAACAAAAACACCATAACGCAACAGCGTATAAGTTTTTACTAATATTTTATAAAGTTAAAAACATCAATCTAAAAGAATAAAATGCTTGTAACGAAAATGATAAAAAATAGGAATAAAAAACACAATTTCTCTTGTTAAAAACTACTATATATATATATATATATATATATATATACATATATAATAAAACCTAATTAATATATTAATCAAACTCGTCAAGAAGTTGTCGGTCTAAGCAAAGCTAAGTTTGTGTTAGTCTCATGTGAATTTTAGGGATATACAGTTATCAAGTTACGTAACATCTATCTGTCATTAATAAATTAGACAAATATTTCGTATCAACATTTTATTAAAGAAATATATTTACGATAGACTTGAATTTGTGATAAGTGTATGTTTGGATTGATGTGTGTAATAAAATTAATTTTAAACTACTTATTTCTAAAGTTTACTTTACGCTCAAACATATATTACTTTTTTATAGTGAAATCAAAATTGAGACAAAAAAATCATTTGACTTAACTATAAACTAAACATCTAAACTTTTATAAAAATAAGTTTGATATCAATTCTCATCATTCTCCCATGAAATCAAACAGTATCATGCACTACTAAAATATTTCATACCCTGAGAAACTCTTTTCTTTTAATTATTTTGTAAAACTTTTAAAATTTACAGAAAAAAATAATTTTTCATAAAATTTTATAAAAAAGTTAATTTTTTTGTAGTAACTTGTGTGACCTTAGGTTAGTTGAAGGGTCTTAAATTTGTGGAATGTTGTGCTTACATATATTGATTGAGGATTGTGCATTAGGTAGTTTCCCATTGTTGGCAAATTTTGTGGCAGAAATCAAGGAGAGATGTGAGGAAGGATTGAAATAGATCCAAGAAGACATAATGTGATTCTCATGTGAAAGCAGAGAGAGTATGTTTTTTCATCTTCTAAAAGTGTGTGTTATTAATAGTGTCAACAACCAGTGACCTTAGACATAGGAAAAAGCAAAAGGATTTATGTTGTTATGTACGTGATGTTCGGGAGTCTTCACCTACCATTGTTTCATTCTAGTTAACTACAGAATGTTTTGTGTTTATGCACAAGAAGTCATGGTTCAAGGAAACACAGAAAGAAAGGAAAATAACATGGCTGAAATGATTAACAAGTCATGTGATTATAGTTGACAATTCATCTTTTGCTGGAGTGGAATAAATTCAAGGATGAACAGTTAGAATAAGTTAGGAAAATTGCCTTAGTTTTTTTTTTTTTTTTGTTTGTGAGATTTAAGATAAATGTCTCTTAGTTTTTTAAGAAAATATTTTTAGTTGGTAAAACTAAATTTAAAAGACTAAATATTTTTTAAAGTGTTTTTAGTCTCTCAAACTTATTTTGCCTGATGACTAAACTAATTTTAATAAAAATTTAAAGAACTACAACATTTATAAAAAAATACATTTTTTTAATTTGGAGGATCCATATCTGTTCTAAATTTTAGATATAATAAAAATATAATTAAACAAAAATAATTAGTTTGCTCTTTTTCTTTAAGTGTAGCTTGCTTAGAAAAAATATTTTTCAATATAGTTTGAATACATTTGTTTTCCTAATTATATGAAACATAGTCCTATTTTAATATATATATATATATATATATATATATATATATATATGTATATATAATATTTTTTTTCTAATTTATTGTGAAATATATTAACCATTAAAGACTACTCACCAATCTTCATGCAAATAGATCCATTCATTGGCCAACTATCAATATAAGCTGCACATTTATTGATAATTTTTTTAATTACAAGTAATATTATTAAACATAATTACATTTTAAATCATTCAAATTTTTATTATTTCTTAAATATAAATTTATAAATTATTTTTTTACTGATCTTGATGAAATTTAGTTTTTTCATATAAAATATTTGAGATAAAGTTTTAAGAATTTAAGATAATATTAATTATATATTTGAAGATTATAATTTTTTATCTAATGTCAGCTCTTATTTTAGTGATAATTAATTTTAACAATTATTTATATTTGTTGAACTGTGGTTTTAAGTTATCTTATTATGTTATATGAGCTAAATGAGTTATATTTTTAGGGGAACCCTTTAGCTTAATGGAGGGATGTTTCTAAACTATCTTCCAAACACTACTTGCTAATTAAGCCAGAGTCAAACTCCCCATTATTAATTACCCTCACAACAAAGAGCATATCACATGCTTCATCTATGGCATGCCATTGGAGCTTCAGTCTTTGCAATTCTTGATGGAGCCATGATGACATTCAAGGAATTATTTATTGTTCTATGATAGTAACAATTAGCATAAGTGCATTATATCAAAGGTGTAAATAATAAAATTAAGAACATTTTTTCTGACAATGTAATCTGAACCTCATATTTCAGTGCCATCGTCAGGTCCTCATTCAGGTTCGATGGAACACTGTGATAAGAAGGAGAAATTCCTGCATAAGAGAAAAAGTCTTTTGAAATGATCTTTTATTTAGTTACAAATTTAATGTCTTTAATTTGATTTGATTTTCATCCCATAATTTGTGAAATTAATTAATTTCATTTTTTTAAAATAAAGATTGTTGATTTGTTTTGCTTAAGATATTAAATTTCAGTTTTAACCTTTTTTAAGATATTCAATATTATAAGACTTTAAAATGTTCACTTGGCTAAGACATGTATTTGGATTGTATAAATTGATTTTCTTTTTGTCTGTTTTAGATTGATTTGTTTAAACTAAGGGGATTATCGGATTTATTTTACCAACAAATACTACAACATTATATAGTGGTAAGCAAGGTTGTCGAACAAAAAAAAAAGCGTAAACTCTAAGAGTTTACTTCGCATGAAAAAAATATATTAAAATACACATAAATAATTTAATAATTTAATATTATATATGCTATAAATAATTTTTTATATTTTTTACTATATTATTATCCTTTTATCATTACTCTGATTCATTAAATGATAGATTATACTTAAAAAAAAAAAAAGAGTTGCTGAACTCAAATATACCCAACTCTTCAACAGAGGAGTAAAAAAAAAAAAAAGCTAAAACTCTGATATGGCTTACCTTAAAAACACATGATTTTGAAAAAATGAATTTTTTAATTAAAAAACAGAATTAAAAACCCCTAATGTGATCGCCTCTCTACCCTAATTCTAATTTTCAATTAAAATTTAAAAAAATTATTTGTACTCATTAAAGATCATCTCCGTCGTAAGATAAAAAAATTCTTACCTACCGGACGACAGAGCGCGACCACGACGACACGGCAGACGCTAGCGCCGACGACGACGCACCACCACGCAGAGACGGTGCGGCGAACCACCAGAACGATGTCACGCTGCAGCAATAACGACGGCGCGATTGAGGTGAGTTTTGTTTATTTTCGCAGAGGAAACGACAATCAATGGCGTCGTTTTGGGTTAAGAAAAAACCCTCTGGACTCGCGAACTCGGTTACTGGCTCGCGAGTTTGGCCGAGTTCACCGAGTTCTCGGCAAGTCTACCGTTCCTGCTCCAAAACGAGTTTGCTGCCGAGTGAACTCGGCCAATGGGTGTGGGAACCTAAACTCTACCGATTTTACGAGTTAAAACGCGAGTTTGATAGCCATGCCAGGGACAAAGACGAGTTAAAAATGTAACTTCACATTACCAGTAATAGCGCTGAAAAAGGGTAGACTTAAACCAAGAGAGACAACTAGTGAAGTGTATAAAGAGATAGCAGTAGAACATGGCAAGAGATATGACGAATTGAAAGAAGAAAATAATCGCGGAAATAAAGTGGAGCTCCATATTTAAGGAAATGCGCCAGCTGAACAGTGTCATGGTGATGCTACTCCTTCAGTATCATGTTTAGATTATAAGGTTTAGAAAAGGAAAGGTGAAAATGGAGATTGAATAATCTGAATTTAATATTGTGGTAGACAAAGCAGTAACAAATATTGATATGAATGCTAGATTCCTTAGTTTAATTGAATAAAGAATAAATATATAAGATATTCTGATTGGGACCTGGGGATTGTAGGATGCCTGAGTCTCACATCAAGGAGTAGGATGGAGTATTTAAGAGTTTGGTTTTCTAATCATATGGTTAAGTATCTCAATATAGGAAATGTACTTATATTGTATGCGTCTTTGCTTGTTCGATTTCATACTTGATTATCTTTCTTTATTTAGTATCAATGAATGAATTTATTGAAACAGTTGTGGTTCTTCCTGAGAAAGAGGGTAAAAAAAGGACTGAAGTTGGTCCAGCTGTGAGAGTTAAGGAAATTTTGTTACAAAGGTATGTGATGATTATACTATATTAGTTGTGTGTACAATGCAAGTTATATTACGTGGTCTGTATAGATTATACTTTTTCAGCAAGTTCCGTAAGCCGTGCTTTTTCAAAATTACAATTTATATAGCTTATATATTGACCAAGTAACATGATAAAGCTGTGTGAAATTGAATTTAGTTAACTATCATATTTTTCTTGCTTGCTCAAATGATAAATAGTTATTGCATCAGCGTTTGAGAATTATTTGGCTCCATTTTTGAAGTACGAAAGTTGTATGTGTGTGCGTGTGTGTAAATATATATATGTATATATATGTATATATATTCTAAATCCACTTGTAATTCTTGTTTGTAGGTGGCATTGGAAGGTTTGAAAACCCCCAATTTTCAAAACCTGGGGTTGGGTTGTCTATTTTTGTCAAGTCTCTCTATTGTTTTCAGTTGAGTCTTTGTTTTTTTCTGAGCTGTGAGTCTTTAATTTCCATTTGCTTTTCTGTTTTCTTCATTTGTGTAGTTTTGCCGAAGTTTCTTTATTGTCATTTGAGTCTTTGTTTAGTTGTTAGTTGAGTGTTTAATCTCTATTTCCTTTTCAGGATACACATTTTCTCAAGGGCTACGTTTAAATTAAAGGAAGACACAATATATAGAAGTTGAGCTAAAGTTCAGTGAAATACCAGGTTTGTTCCCAAATGAGGTGCTGGATTATATGTAATCCAGAGTACAATTTCAACTGGCATGCAATTTTTTAAATAGATATTGAAATGCATATGTTTATTGTATAAGTAGGATTAAACTAAATGTATCTTAAAAATTCATTATGCTGGTTGAATCTTCAATTGTGCATGTGTTTTAGTCTTTGTTGGAAAATGGCATCTCACTTTATTTTGTTCCTTTTTTTTTTTTTTAAAAACGGAGATCTAGGATTAAACCAAATGGAATCTTCTTTCCAACTTTTTTTCTCCCTGTTCTCTGGTGTCCAGCGCATCTTCATCCTCAGCTCCAATTATGTCCGGCAAATTTTTTATCAGAGCAACAGTGCCATAGCTATAAGGCCCTCCACAATGGAAGCATCTATCTTTCTCCCTTCTTCTAACATACTCGGGATAAGGAAGAGTTCTCACACCTCTGTTTCTTGCAACTTCTCCACTATTTGCTCCCACCCTCGTCTCCTTTGTTGCCATGCCGTGCTAGAAACCGCTTGTCCACTCCCCCCTTCAGGTTCTCAACTCTTGTGGGCACTCCCATGCCAGCAAAATATCGGTAACTAGTTGCATTATTACGATAGCTAACGGTTTTCTCCTCCTTTAACACTTCCTCCAAAGCCAAAGCAATCCCCATTGCCCTCATCAAATCTTTAGAGTGATGGGGTCTAATTTGATTTCTAATTTTCAACTATAATCCCGCAAAGAAGTATCCCAAAAGTTGCTCCTTGGTAGTGGTTGGTGCTTGGTCCACCAATACCTCCAATTCTTGGATATGCTCCTCCACTCTTCCATCTTGTTTCAATCTTGCCAACCTTTCAAATACCGAACTTCGTTCCTTGTCCTCGAACCTCCATATTAAGGCTAATGAAAACTCATTCCAAGAGGGATTCTTGGAATTCTGTCTGCAAAAATTAAACCAATGACTTGCATTTCCCTCCGTATTAATGAGCGCCAAGCCTAATCTTTCTTTAGCAAGGACCTTATGGATTTCAAAGAATTTCTTAGTGCACGATATCCACCCTTGCAAATCCATCCCTTCAAAGATAGGTAACTCCACCCTTTTGGTCCTCGTTCTCGGTTCCATCTCCTCCTCGTCATCCGATTTTTGATTGTGTACCAAGCATCCCTCCTCCTTATCCTTCCCATTCACTGAATTCTCCCCTCCTTCAAACATCTTGTCACTCTTCTTAAGGTTGCGCAAAATCTCCTTGAATTCCAGAAACCCTATTTCATTGCCACCATCTCCATCTTCAATTTCGCTATCACCTTTCCTTGTTTATTGGTCCACTTCTCCATGGCATTCATACATTTCTCCATCCTTTCTTCCTTTCACGATATGGATCAGGCAGGTCGGACCACTTGTTAGAAAACTTTTGAAAACAACCAAAAGGAAAACTTCACTCGACCACGTAAAAGAGAAACACAGTGAATTTCCAATCTTATTCTCAATTGAATCACCGTGTACAACACACACAACAAAGGAAACCTTTTCCTTTCACATAGGAATAACCCTGTCCAAAAGCCCCCCACCTTACTTTTTATTATTACTTTTCCTTCTATAATAGACTTTCCAAACTTTGCCCTTCTCATTTACATTCGGCCTAACAGTATATATTGGGTGTGGTTTAATGAATTGGGCTCATAATCTTTGCTTAGTTGCTTTCTAGCTGGCCAATGGCTAATTGCCTTTCTCCTTTACTTCACAGTATATTTTTGATAGGTGTCTTGGATCTTAAAGGCAAAGATCGAAAGAGTCATGTGGGGGTAATTTGTTTAGGTTGGGCAGGGTTTGTGTTGTGGAGCTGGCCTAATATTGGGAGCATGGAATGACAATGGAGTTTTCAGTTAATGTTTGATGGGCAATCTCACTCTAGCATGCATGGCTGTAACATCTGTTACATGTCTTATTCCTTCTAAATTTATAAATGTAGCTGTGATCCAATTGGTTGAAGCTGTTATGTAGTAAAAGTTCACTCCAATTTGTTTGAGATTTTAGCTGGGCAAGTTTAGGCGATGCTGCCATCTCTGTGAGGTCATATGCATAATACATAGCACTAGGAACCAATTTTTGTACTGAGTGGCAGAATAATTTGGTTTAGAAAGCATATATTTTCATTATTGTTTCAGTTAGTCAGAAAATGGAGGATGGGAAAGTTTACACTATATCTGGGCAAATACGAGACCTCTCGGATTCATCACCAGCTCTTCAACACAGTATGCAATTCCTGAACTAACTACTCCCTGAAAAGTTAAAGAAATTAAATTATTCAGATTTTTCTGAATACCTATATTTTCCACTTACTAAACTGAGATAAGTTCCCACTAAAGAGGTGCAATTTGCATTACAAGGCAATACGTATATAAGTAGGAAAGCACTGAGATAGTTAATATATAGTTGACCAAATTGAACACACAAAAACTCAAACTCAAGCAGCATTAATGGCAATTTTCATCCCAGACTTGCAGTGACCCACATAGTTGCAAATAAATTAGTTCTGTGTGTTAACAAGTCTGGTCTGATCCTTCCCTAACCAATACACTCTCGCTCCTCTTGGAGTCTTGCAACCATCATACGCAACCTTGTTTACTGCCACCACATTATGTGCTGCAGGGCTATAATTGAACACTGCATCCATACACAAACTGCATACATGCTTTAACAAAGTTCGATAAAATCAAAACTGTCTTCCCTATGTTATAATTTATTTTGAACTTAAAAAACTAAATACGTTGTGACAGCCCTATTTCCAATTGCGTTGCACTGTGCTGCCTAGACTGGTGTTGCCCTTAGCCACCCTCTTTTGGCTCGTTGTCATCGTTAAGAAGGTACATATAGTCTTTCATTTGCGTTATGATATATATTACATCGAGTAACTAGATTGATTTTTAATTACATAATTCATAAAATAATATTTCAAATCTCAAATTTAAGGCATCAGTTGTGAATCATATATCGAAAAGCAGTTGACTGACATTGTGTTTTTTCAATTCTTCAAGCAAAGCTTGTGTTTGGATAATGCAAAGTGTTTCTAGTTTGTTATCAATGGAAGTTGCTGTGTCAGACACAGAACCGGGGAGCATTGATGGAAGTTCCATAGTGAAGAAATCAAAGCAGCTTAAGAGGAAGAATCGCATTGAGGACGAGGAAGGGCAAATGGGGTTGCGAGAGAAGCTGGCAAAAAGAATCTTGCTGTCTCTTACAAGGCCTTCCTATGTCATGGGATTGGGTCCCAAAGCTCTGAGGAAGGAACACCGTACAAGGTTGCGCTACCTGCTGCAGAGGCTCGTCAACCAGCATGACTGGGTTGCAGTCAGTGGTGTTCTCAGTGCCTACATGAAGGGCACACTTAATGACACCTCCCCCTTCAGAAATCGTCTTAAGTTTTGGGTACCCTTCTCCCCTTTTTGCTCTTATTATCTGTGAAATTGGGAATGTCGAGTGCTATCAAGTTTTATTTGCTTCCTAGATGTTGCTATTTTTTACCTGCTTGATTATTGCTACCTACTTGATTAATATATTTTATTGTTATAATTTCTTCTATTCTTGATATCCTAGTTAGTTTCTGAACACTGGCATTATGCTGATATGTGTGTAGGTTTTAATGGAGCTTCTTAAGCATGTGAAAAATAATTCTATTAATCTCACAAGAATCAAGAATCTCTATGATATTTGGTCGAAGAAAATTGGATCAATGAAGACTTGGCCTTTACAGGTATGTTTCAGACTCCCCAACTAAATGCTTTATAATGGTTACCCTTATGTTAAATGTTTATAAATTTGCTTTGTCAGGTAGTAACTGTTTCTGACTCAGCTTGTTCTGAAGTACCTGAAGGTTATTTATGACCTTAATTTTTTTTAGTAAAACAGAAAGTGTACTATTTAAGCCTGATAAAATCTGTTATGTAACAAAGTTGATGGTGGTAACTCACAAGAGAGAGGTAGGCTATCTGATTCAATAATCAATTGCAAGTCCTGCAGGTGTTATATTCTGAAAATTCTAATTGAAAGAGGGGGGAGGGTCTAGCTATTGAAATGTAATGTTATTTTTTATTATTTTTCTTGTGTGTGTACCCAGCTTAGGGTTAGGTTTTAGGCAAGTGCCTTGCCTCTTCTTTGTATCCTATATATACATTGATAAAAGTCCAACAGTGTAGGTTGAATACACTGGTTTTTAGTCCTCTCTTCTGTTCAAGTCTAGCTAAGAGAAAAAACAATGATCCTGATGGTAGTGACTTGTGAGTCTATAGCTAGCCATCAAGTACTCAACAAATAATACTTTTCTTTTCCTCCTTGATGGAATTGCCTTGGTGGAATTGGGACTAATTTGAAGAAATCAGGGCATATCTGACTTGCTAAATGTTGCAATTGCTCTAGTATTAAATACTACATACATGCTGAGTTTATTTGTTCACTGTTCACCAGCACACCAATTTTATAGCATAATATGTTTAGCATTTTCTAAACTTTGTTTCTCCCAAAGCCTTGCCTCAATTCTGAATTATTCAATTCCAGTTTTTCTGCGGAATTCTCTTTGTTCAGTGTTGAAGCTGCATTTTCGAAGTTATCTAGAGGCATGCTTGGTTTGAGAAAAAGTTTGATGTTTCCATTTCCTATTTTCATTAATATTTGCAAAAGTGTCAATTTGTTTTCACTTTGTTTCTTGTTTTGCATGATTAGTATAGGAAATTATGAAAACAATAATTCAAAACAGGAAACAGAATGAAAAAAAAAGGCGACAGTTTATTCAATAATAATGATAAAATCAGAAATGTTTTCTCAAACCAAATAGGCTTCTATGTTTCTAGATTTGACTGTCTTAGTAATTTAAAAATTATTTACTTATTACCTTTTTGCATATGCAAGCTGTATGAGATCAATCAGGTTGTGATAATATGCATGCTCCTATGTTATGTTTAAACTTGCTGGTGGGAAACTCTACCGTTGCCATTGCAAACAATCTTATCAATCTATCCACTGACTTTAATTCTACTTAATAAATAAATTATCTTTTGCAATTGAGGCATCAATTATGAATTTAAATTGTCAACTTGAATGTTTAGTCTTCAGTTCTTAATGTAGAATTTTGTTAATGGAGCAGAGCAGATATGCAGTCCATTTGGAGTTCGTTTTTTTCTGTCTTATGCAAGGCAATGCAGGGGATGCATACCAGCTTGCTTTATGGTATGTAATTTAATTTTTAATGTGTTGTTTGCAGAATGATATGTGTTGCACCATGATGCCAAGAGTGGATGATTTCATAACTTCTCATTACTATACAATTTGGTGAGCTGGTTGCCTGTCATTATTATTTTACCGGGGTTGTATATTTTTCAATAAAACCTAAATTTCTCGTAATGGTTTATTAGGTTTTGATGGTAATTATCATTGGTGTTCAATTCCTCCAGAAAGTTTGGAATAGTATCTTAATTCTATTAATATTGCCATTGTTTACTAGCATTTAGAGTAGACAAGTTTTGTCATTATAGAAAAACAAACATAATTGCATAAAGACAATATTCCAAAATGTTGACACTGCCCCAGTGACGAGGATGAATTTGGGATTGGTAACACGTGGAAATTTGGGGATGGATTAGTCCTTTTGGTGACTTTTAAAGATACCGCAAATTGTCTGCTGTCCTAGACAGATACATAGCTGTAAGTGTTCTCACCATTCAAGAAATGACAGTTGCAATCGTAGTTTATTTCATTTATTTTCTACCATCACATTCAATATACATAGGTTAGTTTGCCTGGGAAGTACCCTACTGGTATAGATACTTGCTCAAATAAATGCAAACCAGTAAGACCAAATTATCACGGTATGTTTTTGGCACCAAAGTGTATTATGAAATGGCTTCAAATAGGAGCTTTCCATTCACAAGTCACTTTTCTTCATTAATGGTGGTTTTCACTTCAGAAATACTTAAATACATGTCAGTGTTCCAGAAATAGTGTTATGGGGGACCACCAGGTTCTAATTTATTTTCTTTATATTCACTTGCTTTTTGTATCCTTTTTCATTTATTGTCTTTTGGTTTCTCCTTAAGCATTGAGCAAGACAAAGCTGATATTCATCCTGTGTCAAAGATGATGATGGGTTTGACATTCTATGAGCTGTGGTATTCTTCTATCCCAAAAGAATTCCAGTGGAGAAATTCAGACCAGTTTGACTTGAAAGAGAACTCACATATGGAGGAGACCTTATTTACCAATAAAACTGGACAGTCAGAGCGGTATAATTCAGTTGAATCCCATATGGCTAACTCCCATTGTCAACGTGATTCAGATGCCTCTATCGTGAATGATAAGCATATATCTAGGGATGTTGTATTGAGTGAAGACATGGAGATTGGTACTAATAAAAGAGAAAAATCACATCAGAACTTTGAGCCAGAAGGTTTTTACTTAAATTCTGAAGAGCAAAAAGGATTTGCAGACCCTTTTTCTAACAGTGGAGGTCTTACACAGGATATCTTATATGGTCTTGGTAAGGTTTATTCACTGAACAGGCGAAGTATCTATTTTCTATGGATGTACATCTGAGTGAGAATGTGTATGTGCTTATATGGTTGTATATGGGTTTTCCTACTTAATTTTTTCTGGAAGACTAGATTGTAATTTTTCTCTTGCCAATGATAACTTGTTTGCAGCAACCTACGATTGGTTTTGTTAGAGCACCTCACCCTATTACTGTGGTTTATGTTGGAGATAAAGAAAATGAGGGTGTAGAGTTCTCATTTGACTTCTTGAAACTTCAGACTATGCTACTAATTGGGCACTGAGACCCTTCATGTTTTTCCTTCTATCCTTTTCTGTTTTGAGTGAGATAATCCAACTGGCATGCTTTCACTGGTTCAGAGCTCTAAAATGCCGTGGATGACAAATTTCTTTTGCTTTGAATATTCCATGTGTTACTAATCTATTTATGATTTTCAGAAGTCTGTGTTAAATGCTTACATATTTTCAGTTCAGATGGGCTCCCCTTTAGGAATATCTATCTCTATAGGCCTCCATTAGATGAATCATTCTACGAACAGAGGGCTTACTCTTTCTGTGGTTATGATTTAGCAGAGAGGTTTCCCAGAGAAATCCAAGAAGCCCAATGCAGAGTTTGTTGAGGAAATATGAAACAAAATGTAGAACGAGGCAACTAGGAACCCAAGAAGGGATATCTTCATTTGCATCCTAGAAATGGATCTCCTGCAGTTACTTAGTATATTGTAAGAGAAACTTGCCTTCATGGGTAATGGAAAAATACCAGTAGCCAAGGCAAAGTCAAGATCCCTATGTGCCACATCTGCAAAAAAATTGGTTTGATATGATATCAAAAGTTTAGTTGATTCCCCAGGCTCTAGAGCAAAACCCTCACCAGTTACTAATTTCACACTTGAGATGTGTAGTCCTTGGTGCAAGGGAGGGTGTCGGAAATTTCACAGACTGGTGATATCATCAAACTAGTGTATTAAATTATGGTGGGGGTAAAGCCTTGCCCCATGAGCTAGTTTTTTGGAGTTGAGTTAGGATCAAATCCAAATTCTAAGAGTTTCAGAGGAGAAATAGTCAAGGTTATCTTATCTAACTAACTAAATGACAATTAGGAAGTCAGTTTGTTAGTTACAGTTAGTTTTTCATGAGGAAAAATTATAATGAGGGTATATAAAGGATAAGGGTATACTGTAGGGGACTTTTTTGCATTGGTTGGGAGGAACCAGGTTCCTCAAAATTCCTGGGTATACTGTTTTCTACAATTCTTTCATTATATAAACAGTCTCTTGTCTTCCTTGTTATATTATTCTTTCTTTCCTTTCTTTTGTTAAATTCAGGTACCAGTTTATCAAATTGGTTTCAGAGCTTATTGGCCATCATTTATTTGTTTTGATTGATAGTGATTATTCTCTGGTTCACTAGTAACTTCATTATTGTCTTTTTGTGCATTTACTTAGGGGGACTTGATTTGTGGTTGTTGCCCTTGCATTTTTCTGATGAGGGCGATTTCGAGGAGTTCATGTATTTGCAAAGAAATCAGCCTAATGATTATTACAAAAATTCAGTGAAATATTTACGACTAGCACTCAACTCAGAACCTTCTGCTTCAGCAGCATTACTACCATTGGTACAGGTATGGATTATACATTTCAAGTAATTTTGATGGAACCACTAAATATTATTTTGTATTTCGTTCTTGTTGTTTGTTAAACTGAAAATTAGGTTCAGAAACGTTGAAGCAATAATTTGTTACATTACCTACTGCACTTGCTCAAAAGTACTGTCTTAATCTTTGCTTTGGGTGCTCCATGTGCCATAGTACTCTTCCTCAAAATTGAATGGAGGGTGCCTTCAATAATCAGAGATGGAAGTTGCAAGTATTAAATAGTCATAAAAGAAATCATTCAAAATTTGTACTTATTGAATGGGTCTGGCCGTGATGGTGAAAAGTGTCACCTTGGCCCATTTTAAGTGGGGATAAACCATTTTTATACCTTAATCAATTGATTATATGGTTAAGTTTATTTTCATTACTTGTTACCTATTGGCTAAGCACTATGGAAAAGGATGGTTCTCGGCCAAGGTCTCGGGGTGTACACCTCCTAAAAGGTTTAATTTTGATCTGCTGTTAATGAGTCTTTTCTACAACCATTTGTTTTTTTTTCACCAATAGCTAAATAAATTAAAAACTTCTGTTTAAGTGAAGAAAAATTTGAATGATTTCAAATAAATAATTTTGTATTACTTTTAGTTTTGAACTAATTTAGCATCAATTATGGTCTGGTGAACCATTTTCAAAATTTTGAAAGGAAATTTTGGTTCAAACTAAAACTTGTTTGATGAAAAACCAACTGCGTACAGAATATTGTTAAACTTAAAATTGGACTAGACTAAAGAACTAATTCTTTCAATATTTTAGGAACTGCTATACAATATTAATTAAGACCTAGTTCTGCTCTATGTCTGTACCTAATGTTTTGATTTTTGTAAAAGTTCCGTATGAGTTGCCCCAAAATTGCAAGGCTTATTATGGCGTTGGCCAGTGCAATACATTTACTATCACTGCATAATTCCTGAAAATTATAGCACTGGCACTGTAATAAACCATGCATATGTTGTCAACAACCAGTCCCTGCTGCCTTTTCATACTTTTGCTTATTGCTCTGCAATTTGTTGGTTATAATTTTCCTTTCTAATGGCTTTGCTAGCATACCTGCACCATCTTAGATATTTTAGTATGCTCTATTGCTATTCAAGTAATTTGTTTTTGTTAAACTAGTGAAATGTGAAACCATTAGACCACTTCAAGGAATTGATGAAATGAAAGGGAAAGTAATGGCTTTACTTGTATCCTTTAGGAATGTTAATATATGGAGGGCACCGAGGTTTCAATTCATTCTAAATATTGACATTTCATTCTTGATTCTGTTGTATTAGAAAAATGATGTCCTTAACATTGTGCCAGAGCATGTGCTACTTCATGCTATTACTAATTGGTTCTCACTCCTTCCATATGCTTATTTTGTTACACACATCAGTAGCCTGGATTAAATGAAATCAATCATCCATCTGAAATTACACAAAGCAACTGATTATGATGTGCTCTGGAATCTAACGCATGTTCCCTTTTCTGGATGCGCATGCACGCCCCTATTTTGCATTTGCTATGGAAATTATTTGGCAGTTGTTTTCTGCATAGGATAATGTTTGAGATATAAAAAATGGCTTCACTTTATTTTTTTTATTGCCAGCTGTTGCTAATTGGAGGACAAGTTGATGAGGCTCTAAATATTCTTGAGAAGCAGTGCTGTAATACAGCCTCTGTGCTCCCACCAAGGTATATATGCCTTATCTTTGATAAGATGCTTTTTGTTATGATTATTTAAGTTACTGATGCGTACACCCTTGTAGAGCGAGGGCGGCTCTCTTGGAGCGTTTTGATAGAAACAACTCTTCAATGCTTCTTAGCTGTTTTGAGAATATATTGAAGAAGGACCCAACATGTAGTGATGCCTTAGCTAAACTTATCAAGATGCACCAAAACGGTACCTTCATTCTAAATCATGTCTTCTGTGTGATTTGAATAATTTATATCGCTATTTCTCTCAAGTTGGGTCCAATGTCAACTTGAAAAGTGATGTAGAAAGAGGTTAATGAAAGAAAAAGAGGCGAACGGGTGCAGGAAGAGAAATACAATTGATCAGGAAACTAAAGAACTCCTAACCTCCAGTTTTTCCTCAGTTGCTATCTTTATATTATATCTCTTCAAATTTGAATAAGTTGTCTCTGATTGGATGTCACGTCACGCCCCTCTAATTGCAGATTTAAAAGTATTTGGTGTGATAATTTTTTCTTCTGTTACAGACTAAGCGATATCTATATGCTTAATAGTACATTATGTCAATGTTGTTGATTGGTTTCCTTGGTACTTTGCAGGAGAGTATAGTCTTGAGTCTCTGCTGGAAATGATTGCTTTGCATTTAGATGTTACAGATTCAGAACACAATACGTGGAAGGTGGTCTCTTATTGTTTCTTAAGACTGTATTCCTATGAAGAAGACTGTATGTCTTCATGCCCCATTCAAACTGAATATGGACACAACCAACATCGTTCCTTCAACAACACTCCTAAAATATTTACGGATGGTACA
>Ga0099825_1004699_pt1 | contig 17811 bp, 7 predicted proteins | sample SiratroredBW_FD_76838 | JGI IMG/M metagenome (GOLD analysis project Ga0099825, IMG submission 76838) | Root nodule microbial communities of legume samples collected from California, USA - Siratro red BW | ecosystem: Host-associated > Plants > Roots > Nodule | place: USA: California | collected...
ACCAAAATAGTCACCAAATTAAATTTTGATTGTTAAATAACTACAAAATAGAAGTAATGATTGAATTTAGTGACCAATTAAGTCAAATAATTGGTATCTAACATTAGATACCAAGGTTTTAGTGACCTATATCATTAGATTCTAAATTGGTATCTAATTAAGTTAGAGACTAATTTAGAATCTAATGATATAGGTCACTAAAATCTTAGTAGCTAATGTTAGATACCAATTACTTGACTTAATTGGTCACTAAATTCAATCATTACTTTTATTTTGTAGTTATTTAGCAACTAATTTGGTGACTATTTTGGTCACAATTAGCAACCATTTTATTTGATAGCTAAAAATTGGTCTCTAAACAACTTTTTTCTTGTACTGTATATACATTGATATTCTAAAATTATGTATTTGTGTATGTTGAAGTATATATGGAAATAAAAAGAAAAAAAAAATAAATGAAATAGTTCAACACATTTAAAATGAAGGTGTTCAAGTTTATAAAAGTTAGCTAAACATCTAGTTGAATAATATACATAATCAAAATGACAAATGAACACTATAACAAAAATAAGAATTATTCACATTTCAAAATAATTGAAATTATACTTTAATCATTTTATTGTATGTTGAAGTATATATGGAAATCAAAAGAAAAATAATTAAAATGAAATAGTTCAACACATTTAAAATGAAGGTGTTCAAGTTTATAAAAGTTAGCTAAACATCTAGCTGAATAATATACATAATCAAAATGATAAATGAACACTATAACAAAAATAAGAATCATTCACATTTCAAAATAATTGAAATTATACTTTAATCATTTTATTAAAGACTCCCATGAATGTTTATATTAAATATAAGTTTATATTTGTTCAAATCAACATTATCAAAAGAGAAATAAAAAATATATTATTGAGAATTGTGTGTTTAAAAAAAATTATACCATTAAACTATTCATCAAAAATTTGTGTTAAAAAGAAACATTTTCATTGATTGGTATGTTGCATAGTGACATCATTTATACTGTGGTAGCGGTTAAATCAGTTAAGTCATAATGGAATAATGATATTTTATGCTCTTAAGTAGAAAGAATTATGTAATAATTATCAGCTCTAAATTTTGACATAGTGATAAATCCTCAATTCAATAATTGACATTAGAGTTAAGGTCACAAGTTTGATTCTTAATGGGACAATTATTCAGGGATAAATTATTGCAAGTGGCATTAATTGTTTTGTGAAATAATGTTGAAGTAGATTTCACAAATGATGAATAATTAATATTAGATTACTTATAATTTAGAGACAAAAGAGTAGTAGATAATTTGAAATATCATTGCCTACTAGCTTATTTTAGGCCACAAAGAGACTTAGGAAGTTTACAAACCTTGGAAGAACCTTGAACTTTAAGATTTCTTAATTATTAATCTAGCTTACCTTTCAATAGTGGCATCAAAATTATGGCTAATTTTGTAAATTCACTTATAGGAAGTGAGATTTTTTTTCTACATGAAAACCAGTAAATCCAAGTTTGATGTGTAACAAGACTTAAAATTAATGGTGTGATGTTATTATTTAATGAAGGTAAGACACATTGAATAGATGATTTGTGTCATGTTTAATAAGAATATTAGTACTACAAATTATAACATGTGTAGATATAGGAAAGTCAAAATTAAGAATGGTAGCAAATGGGAAAAATAAGGTGGATGTGTTATAGTATTGTCATTTTACAAGGCATTGTTGGAAAGGAAAAATATGTTTTTTTTAAAGTTCATGTTTTTAGAAACTACAAATTGATTAAACCAATGTCATATAAAATGCATCCTCTACTACCTGTTTTATAGCCTAAAAATATAATGGTAGTTCATATTTATAGGGAAATTTGTTTTACAATAAAGGAGTTGATAATTTGTTTATAAGATGAATAACATGTAGAATAGTAAAATTCCAAAGTTTGTATGTAAATGAACTAGATAAAATAAAGCACAAGCAACAAGAAATTGTTTATCTTCCCTTTCAATCTCTTTATGTTCAAGAGTTTTAACTTAAGTTCTTAGAAATATAATTCATGTGTATGTTCAAGAGTTTTGACTTAAGTTCTTAGAAGTATAATTCATTTGTAAAGAAAAAAATATGTATCGAAAACTCAACTTCACCCTCACTTCTTAAGCAATTAAGTTTGGTATCAAATTGAGTTTCTATATAGAAACAAACTGAGTAATGTTATATTTTATTTAGTTTTATAATTCATAAAATCATCCAAGTAAATCTTGTAAAATCATCAACTAATGTTAAAAAATATTTATAATCAAATAAAGAAGATATAAAATAAGGGTCTCATGCAGTAAACGAATATTTTATTTTATATTGTGTCAGTGTTACAATATGTCAACTTCCTTGCCTAGTGATATCACAAATATTACATGTGAAATTATCTTTATTACAATAGGAAATAAAAGGAAATTTTGTAGAAATGAGTTTCAAGTTGGAATTTAATATATGACTTAATTAAGGTGCTAACGTAGAGAAGTTTTATTAATTAAAAGTAGTATAACAGGAAGAGGTAAAGATTAAATTTGTTGTTAAATTTGGAAGATATAACACAAATAATTAATTTAGCAGTTTAGCTAAATCAATCACCTTGTTTCAGATGTATTAAGAATGACACAAATATTACCACAAATAATCAAAGAACCATTAAGAAGATGAATAAATCTAGCTACAAGAAATAAGTTTAGATAAAAAGTAAACATATAAAGGACATTATGTAAGGATGATAAGTACCAATTTTGAGTGTTTTTATACATGAGAAATATTGAGTACATGTGGGTTTAAGTGTTATTTAAAATAGTAATTACTCCCAATTTTAGAGTTTTTGGATTTAAATTTATGTTTTAAGTCCTGAGTTAAAGGAAATAATTTAATCTCAATTATTGTGAAATTTCAGGTATAAAAGAATGAAGAAAATGATAAATGGGAAGATTCATGAAGAAAAGAAATAAAAAGTTTAAAATAGAAAAAAGCCCAAGAGAAAAGCCACTTCACCTAGGCCCAAAACCAAGTTTAAAAGGAGATTTTTAGGGTTTTGGAAGGCATCAAGACCTAGAGGACGGAGGCGGACAACTAGAATCAAGATTTTCTTCTTCTCTTGCAATCTTCCTTTCATTGCGTTGTAATGGCTACCATGGGTAGCTAATTCTTCATCTTTGAAATTGAATGTAATCTTTTGAACTCATTCATGTTTTGGTGATTTTTATTTATAATATTCAGTTTCTACTCAATTGGTATTTTCATCTTGTGCTTAATGCTAGATTTTATCTGATAAATAAAGTCTTGATTTTGATTCTTAAATTTAACTGGGAAGTACTTTTGAGTTTCCGACCTAGATGAAAATACTCAATATATTGAAATATTAGGGATAGGTTTCGATGTATTGATTGCGTATAACATCTGTTCTTAATGCTGGGTAATTTACTAAATAGCTGAGGGATCAATGTTTAGGAAATTTCCTTATGAATTTCATATCAGAGGAATCGGTATTAATGATTTTTATATGTGCATCAATTGTGAGTAGTTACGGATATTGTATGTTTTTATCAAATCCAAAATATGAATGAGAGAGATAGATGAAGTTCAATCCCAGAGTCATTCTAGATCTTGCAAACTCCTTTTTACAATTGTTACTTATTTTTAATTGTTCTTTTACGTTTCTTGACTCAAATTATTATCAAATCATCTTAAAACTGAATTTGCTTATTGAGTAGTGACGATGAAATTCTAAAACAGAACTATTCCCTGATGAATCGACATCTTTACTTAATTCAATATATTACTTGTGACTCAGTACACTTGCCAAATAAAATCTTAACAAAACATAAAATATCTAAAGTTCCTGATATAGAGATAAGGAATTCGAAACCATTTAATAAAATAACAGGAATAGATGAATAAACTTGTTATTGGTAATGTTCTTTAGATTAGAGATTATATGATCAATGAAACTTATATCAATAAGTCATTAGTAAAGGGTTTTACCTTTTGGAGAAGGAGAGATGATTGTGTTTATATAAGATATAGTTGATACAAAGTTGACAACACGATTAATACTTTTTTTGAATTTTTATAAAAGATCTAAATATCTTGAAAATGTTTTGGATGTAAATTCATTATTGACCTTGAAGTTTCTCAAGGAGAAACTTTTTCATATACATGTTCTTAAGGAAAGACATTGTTATTAATGACATCTTTTATCTAACAAACTTAGATTAATATCTCAGTGGGAATCCATGTTTGAGATAACAAGTTTTTATGGTGTGATTAGTTTTACCACAATGTGGCACAACCTATTTGATTGTTATTCTCTTCCTCTATTATTTCTTCCTTTGCCTCTATTACTGGAAAAATTATCATCTCCTAAAATAAGTTTTATCCCCACAATATAACTTACTAAAAGAAACAACAATCATTACTTTGGATTTAAATATAAAATGAGTTAATATCATCTTTCTTGTTGAATCACTTAATAAAACACCTTGTTGATGTTATTAAGGGGATCATTAAAGATTATTTGGGATTTTACATGAGAATATTGATCATTCATACCCTTGAGAAAATGAATTACTTCATGGCTGATATAACACAACAAGAATGAGCTTTGGAACACTTGCATTAATGAATGAGTCTTAAATTATCTTGTTCATCCTAAATTGTCTTAGTAAAATATTTAGAAACTATGAAAGATCCTTAATTGGACCAATACAAATCTTCTCAAAGGTATGACATTTTAAGAATATATCTTAGTGAAAACGTATCTTGAAGATCTTTTTCACACATTTGAGGCTCGATCAATCCAAAGAATTGATTTGAAAATTGATTATGATAATCATAAAATAATCATATTATTATAATACTCCTATACTCCATGAAGCAAATATGATTTCAATGATGAATATGGCTTTGTTCTTTGACAACAAAACAAGTCTCCTACTAGAAACCCATAGATGATAATTTAATTTCATTTAAAGTTAAGATACAAGAATCAAGAAATGATTCTCATTCAAATAAAGGAAATAAAGATTTGACAAAATCATTAAAAGATTTTAAAAATCTTATTTGTCATTAATGAACATAGCATGAGAAGCATATGCAAGTTGAAGAATTGAACTAGAGCTCTATGATAGAGCTATAACACCATCTTGATAAAAAGATAGAAATTATTAATTTATATTTTTCATACGTCATAGAACAGAGAGAGTGACTTATAATAGTCATTCAAGTTCTACCTTTTGTTTCTTAACAAACTAACCGAGTTAAATTAATTACTAATATCATGTGTGTGCACTTTTTTAGAAAAATATTATGTAAAAAATATTATTTGTTCACGTCATGTATTAATATGTTGACTAATTCCATATTTTATTCATGTATTAATGTTCTATTAACCAATCGAAATGTCTTATTCAAATAATCTCTTTTCAATCTACTAAGACCAAGCCATACTTGTGGCCCTTATTGTTTTTTAATCATCACCAACGTCATTATTTACCTTATAATTAGAATTAGTTTATAAAAAAATGAAAAATTACCCACATATCAGCATTTGATTACAAACCTAATATGAGATCCAACTCTACATAAGAGTAATATCTAGTTGTAATATTCTAACACGGCTAACAAAACCATGTTTAATAAAAATAAGGTGTTTGCCTAACACTCTCTAATACCAAAGCAAGTAACTTTAGTATTTTAATTTTCATATCTTTAATACACATAACCATTATTTTTCTATAATCAAGTGAAAAACCGGGCCAAAATTAGGGCTTTAGCTTGAAAAAAAGGAAGAATATAATGGTCAAAATGATCATCCAATTAGGTGATAATCATTTTGTTCTTCTTGGAGCATACAACCATTTGATTGTACCCATATTATATAGTATGGGTAAGAAGGGTTGCTAATTGTAGAACTATGTCTGACTATGGTGAAACATGATAAAGGATTCACAAAAGCGAAGATTATAAGATTTTATGTGTATTGGTGGAAATGGGTTTGTGTTGTTGGTTATATGTTATGTTATGGACGTTGTAACATGAGTTATTGTTAGTTATGTATAGAGACTTTTTAAAGATTAAAACTCTATTCCCATAATGGAGGAATAATACACTTTAAGGAAGTTTATGAAGGAGAAAAAAAAAACACATTACTAATGCTTCCAACTAAAAGTTATGTTTTTTCTTTCTTAACAAAACATAATGCATCTCTAACAAAAGTCTTATCATTTACTTGACAAAGAATATTTTTGAGGTATTATCATATCTTCTCCCTAGAAGTGTTATTTATAGGTTCTATGTAGGAACTACATGAGTCATTTAAGTATTTGTTAATGATGTGACTATTAAAACCATTCAACAACTAGCAAAATATAAGAATTTTATTTTTTATATTATTTAATTATTACGATGCATATGTTTTACTTCCACTTTTTAGGTATGATTTATTAATGATTTTATTTATTAGTCAATTTATTTTGAATATATCTTATATATATATATATATATATATATATATATTGTTTCATATTTGAATAGAATAAGTTTGTTGCAGTTGTAATTTCTTTTTGTTTCTCTTACTCTTTACATTTTATATATGTTGTGATTAATAAGAAAACAACATATTGGTATCAACATTTTCATCATTGAGATATTCATGAGTTGATAAAACTCATAATAGAGGTAGAAACATCATAAACAGTAGTCAATCATAAATTGTTAATAATTTTTAGTAATGAGGACTACAAGTTATAAGCGGCAAAGATAACTACTAATATTAAAGTCTTGGATTTTTGGGAAGCAATAGAAGAAAACTTGTGACATTTCTATATCACTTTCAAATCAAACGACTTTTCAAATCAAACGACTTTTCAAATCAAATGACTGCTCAAATGAAGAAATCACAAATATAGGAAGAAAAAAAACCAAAGTTAAAAATTGCCTTTTTTCTATTGTCAAAATTTATATTTAAATAAAAATCACATTTGAATACAATTGGTGTTTGATCAAAGATGTAAAGACAATGACACATTTAAGGTGAAAGTGCGAGCTCAATACTTTGACTTTAATTTTGAGGGGGAGTAATGAATAACTTTTAAAAGCACGATCATCAATGTTGAACTATGACATAAAATACTCAAACACCTACATCTTGTTAAACTTCTATACATGCAAAAATATGTTTTTGATGAAAATTGCCTAAATGTTTGGGGATAAGTCAATTGATTGTATGCTAGTTGATAAGTAAACTATTTGAAAATCTATTTTCTCAATAATATGGGAGAGCAACTCAAAAGTTGCAACATGTACGAGCAAATGTTAGGAAACCTTGGAAAATATCATATTTAAATGGTGACTAATATTTTCAGGAAACATAAAGTATCGGTGTAAAATCAAAATGGTTGTAGATTTCAAACAATAAGATTTTGATATAGGAAATGAATGCACAAATGGCATTTTAAACAAATTGTGTTAAGTAGCTAATATTGAGCAGTGACTCACCATACCTTACACCTCGCAACAAAGTGGTGGACATGAAAAAAAAATATAAGTATAATAGAGATAACAAGATATATGATTCATGAAATGGAGTTACCAAAGAGTTTGTGAATAAAGACTACAAATATTGTGGCATTATTATTGAATAGAACACCTACAAGAGTTTTACATAGAAAAACTCAATTTCAAGTTACTTTGGTTACAAAATCAATTTACAAGGTATAAATTTTTATTACTTTTTTTTTCTTTTGTACCATAAGTTAAAATAGATAGGATTGACAAAAAGGTAGAACCAATAGTCTTCATTAAATACAAAACAATTCCAAAACTCGTAACTAGAAATGTTCTTATAAATAAAGGTGTCAAATTAATGGAAGATCAATAATAGAGTTGGAAGAAATTAATAAAGGAATTAATAAGGATATAGTTGTCAAAAGCTCAATGTTTTTTTATAATGATGTAGAGGACATTCTTGGTAGATGTTTATCAAATGGGTGATATTGTTTCATTATAACCTAAATAATTTGAAGAATATGAGAATGATGAAAAATTGATAAATATAATGAAGTAAGAGCTAAAGATGATTAAAAAGGAATGACATTTGAGAGTTAGTGGACAAGTCTCAACACAAGCAACCTATATGAGTTTGATATTGTATAAACCTGTTAGGTATTCAAGTGTGAGTCTAAATCCCACATTGGGTAGGAATGAGAAAATTGAGCAATATATAAGAAAGAAGACCCACAAATCTAATTCCTTAAGGTTTTGGGTTGATGGTGGTGTCATTCCCTTATATGGGTTTGGCTCAGTTCTCATTGTTTGAGATCTCCCCAGTTTTCTCCCTCGGATTCTCCCAACAAGTGGTATCAGAGCCGATGATTTACGGCTTGGACGAATATAATTTGACCCTGTATCGAAAGTCTTTCTTACGGAGGTTTCGGGGAAGCGTGTCCCGTTTAAGTGGGTAAACGGCGGTACAAGTGAGGGGTCATGAGTAATGTACTCGGGTTGAGAATGCTTCCGCTCGAAGGGGGAGTGTATTAATGTGGAGAAGAGACTCTCACTTGAGGGGGAGATTGTTAGGTATTCAAGTGTGAGTCTAAATCCCACATTGGGTATGAATGAGAAAGTTGAGCAATATATAAGAAAGAAGACCCACAAATCTAATGCCTTAAGGTTTTGGGTTGAAGGTGGTGTCATTCCCTTATATGTTGGCTCTGTTCTCATTCTTGTGAGATCTCTCCGGTGTTTTCATTTCGGATTTTCCCAATAAAACCAAACTTGATTAAGATGGATCTATGAATAATATAAGACCAGGTTGGGTGTGAAAGAATATGTCCTAGTACTTGTATTGGATTTTCCATAAACATTTAATCTAGTTTCACACCTTAATACAATTAAAATGTTACTTCTGATTATTGGGCATAATGATTTAAAAAGTAATTAATTTAAACTATGTTTTTCTAAATAATTATTTTCAAAAGAAGATGCAAAGTAGTTTGAGAAGATTCTAGTTCAATAGAGAGGAAGAGAAAGTTTAAAAGTTGAGAAAAGTCTTATATAATTTTAAGTAAAGCCTAACATATTAAGATAAATAATCATTTTCAAGATTTTGAATTAGTCAAAAAGTTAAAATGAAACTCATTATATATGAAGCTGGTAAATACAAATATAATGATTAATGATGTCTATATATTATTTATATGTGACACAAAATGATGAGAAACTCAAAAGAATTGAAAGTTGAAATCAAACGAAAAACCTTTATATGATAAATTTTTTCTTGGACATGGAGGTGAAATAAGATTATAATAAAATCTTCATTAAAAAAAAGTATTCAAAAAAATACTTAAAAATATTATCACATACCACTACATCTCCAATAAACAAAGAAAGAGTTTAGCAATGATAATTTAATTGATAAATTTTGATAATAAAAAAAAAACATAATCTCAATTATACCATTGTTATATCAATTCAAAAAAAATGAAATAAATTATATACTAATCCTTACCAACATCTCACAATATAAAAAGAAATGAATATCATCTTATCAATTTATACATTTATCGGCAATTTTTTAAAAGAATCTAAAATTGAGTGAAAAAAATACCTTCAAATTTTGATGAATCTTCTTTTCTTGTTTATCAATCTCTTTTTCTTGTAATTGAATCTTCTCTTCTATCTGTATGTCTTCTTCACTATCGTCATCCATTATTTTAGGCTACTCAAAAACAAAATGAAAAAGTTACAAAATATTCAAATAATAATCACTTTCAATATTTCAGCACAAAAATATGCAATATATTGCAACTAATATAAACTTAGAAGGTTTAGTTAACTAGGGGTGTTTGTGGTAGCATATGTTGATAAAATATCATATCAATATATAAGTTTTATTGAGAATTTAAACTTTGTCAAAAAATATATAAAATAAAAGAATTATACCGTAAGCTTAAAAATAAGAATTGGAGTAAAAATACCTATTTGTGTCTCGTTAAACAACATTTACGAAAACAATTCTACTATTCTAAAATTTTATATCATAATTAATTGACATTGAAGGCTCAAATACAAAAACTCAAGTGTTATTTAAATTCTAAATATCCCAATTTAATTCATAACCCCTCTTATTCAAAGTCTAAAAGATAGATAGATATTTATTATAAAAGTCACATAAACTGATATGCTACATATTATATTTTGTATCTAATAATGAGATGTAGTTTTATTATCTGTTCTCTAAAACTTGGATATCCAAAACTTGACGAATTTTATTTTTTCAGTAAATTTTTTGTATAGCTTATTAATAAAAAGAATTGTAACAAGTTAATGACATTAAATTTTAACATGATGTATACAATAATTTAAAATATCAGAAAAAAAGAATATAAGTACAACATCATGTAAATAAAGTTATTAATTCGTTTTCAAGAGTAATTCTTTCCACAAATTGAAATGGAAAGTAGTTTTAATTTTATAAATTAAGGCACTTAAATCTCTGTTTAATTTGATTATTTTTATTTTTGTTAATAATGGTAATAACTTATTGTTTTGAAATATGCTTTTATTAAACATTTATATACAAGAAGTATGAAAAATAGTTAATCGTGTCCCTAAGTTGGTTCAATCGTCTTGGCTTCATATATACTGTTATAGGTCCATTTTTTTTCTATTGAAAGAAACTTCAATATAAAATAATAGTTTCTCAAGAATTTTTTGAACTCATTTTGAAATTAATAAGTTGTCCTATAAACAACCAAAAATAGATATGATTTTGACTTCATTCCAAAATGATTGACCATCAAACCACCAAGAATAAATTAGTCTGATAAGGAAGTGCTTTGAATTCAAGGGCATACCATAACTTTGATTAAATAAAGAACGATTCAGAACAAAAACATTATAATATTATTCTAAAAAATACGATAAAATTCAATATTAATGTTAGTAAGCAGAATGTTGGAGTAACTAATTAGTTGAGAAAGGGATACTTAGACCACATAATGGAACTATGCCGCCATAGTTAACATGAAAGTATTAAACTTCAAAATAACACATAATAATCTAATTTATCTAGCAACTTGTTAATAGGCTCAAAATAATAGTTAGGATAAACTTTAATGTAACTTTAAAATTTGATTTAAACAGAACTTCATCTTTAAAAAACCAATAGGAAAACAAGAGATATCCCTGCTTATGCTTGTGTTATAATTTGGTTAGATACTATTGTTGATGTGGACATTTCTACCAACTAAGCCAATTCTGTTGATTGAGGTTGGTTCAAAGAATGAAACACAAATCCTAATTGTTTATGTGCTAGGCACTTTGATTTGGAACCAATTACCTGAATCCTATGCTATGATAAAATTAACATTGGCCAACAATAATAACAAAAATACTTTTTTCTATAGGAAGATTTCTAGATAAAATTGTGCATATAGAGTAAACTCATTCAAATACAAAATTCTTACTATAATACCATTAAAAGAGATAGAAAAAAAAGTTACAATTGTAATTCATAAATGAGATCTCTAAGCTAGATTGGATGGTTGAGTTGTCATGATCACATAACAACACTATACATCAATACCAAAATTTCATGGATGAAATGTTAAAAGACATTAAGCAAAACCTAACTCAACTCTGAATATTTTTTCTGTTTATTTTTCTTATTAAATATTTCTTTTTCTCTCTCTGTAGATAAGAGAGATCTTTAAGGGAGTTTCTTTTATGGTTAGAGTTTGATAGAAAATAACCTTAATTATGAACATATTTTGCCTATCTTAATTTACATTTTCATACACTTTTATATCCCCAAATTCTAATTCTAATAAATGATATGTTTATAGTAGGTGTAGTCTCACACCAATTAGACGTAACATTTAACTATCTTTCATAAAATCTTACCATCCTTATTTTTCAAACTTATTTTCCTCAAATTCTAATAGAAGATATCTTTATTACTCTTAACAATGTTAACAATATTGATCTCACATTCAAATATGAATAAATACAAGTCAAGTTCAAAACAATAAATAAAAATATATATTCATTGAAATTATATAAAAATTTTTACATACTAACTCATGGAGACGTATTTAAAAATACAGATCTAAAAAATGACCTAATAAAATTTATATAAAATGAAAACTAAGTTAAAAAAGTTTTACGAAGAAATAAAGAATTACCTTATACGAAATGATTTCAGGTGTTTGTGGTGGAGTCAGGAGTGTTATTTGACGATAATGACGACGGCGACGACGGAAATATTTAATCCTAAAAGAAATTTAAGTTAAGTTAAAACAAAAAGAGCAAAACCACACAAAAGAAAAACAACAATGTATATGAATACCTAAATCTTCGATCGTCGCTTGAGTGATCAGTTGTCATCTTTAACCTCGACAAAGGAGAAAGAGGAGAAACCAGAGTTTAAAACTTGGGTAAAGAAGAAAAAGACTTTTAATTTTTAGTATAGCGAAAATATTTAATACAACATTAATTAAAAAGACAAAAATAATAAATATATATTTTAAAAAAATTATTTTCCATCTAGTAATAAATTTATTGCAATGATTATTTGTATATTTTTCTTGATAAACTCACCATTTATTATTTTCATTGATTGATTAATGTAAGTTGAATTTGATATTTTTTAATGATCTAATTAACTAAATCTTTGAGATTAATAAATTAGTTAGTACTTAAGATTAAATGGTTTTCAAAGCTATCTCTAATATTAATAAATATTTTTCTTGGTTTTTAATTTTTTACCCTCTTATTGTTAATATATTAACATTAATTGTTTTGTTAATTATGTATTTGAATAGTCAAAGTAAGTTTCCACAAGTTTTCTTTATTATAAACTTAAACCGCTAAGGAGCCTAAGACAATATGAATATTACTAATTATTTTTTAAATTTAGAAAAATAATGCATTACTAAGGAAAATATGTAAAAAGATTTTATTGCAGAAGATATTCTATATTATTTTTCATAAAATGGTTCAAGAAAAAAATTCTATTATGTCTGTAAGATTTCTAATGAAATATATTTAAAAGAATTTTATTATTACTTTTAAAGTTTAATATAGTATTAATCACTCTTACTCCTTAAAAAGAAAGCAATTTAGCTATATAAAATAAATATGTTATAATTAATGATTGAATATTGAATACTATTTTAGTCTCACTTATCTTTAAATAATAATGACTTATTCTAGTTTTAACCAACCAGTCACAAAATTATTGTAAAATCCCAATATTATTTTTTGCAGCCAAAAAAATTGAATTAGCAATGAAAAATTATTTCAATTCAAATTAGTAACAAAAACCAAAACCAGTCACTAACCGTGATAACAAAAAATTAGCAATCGAATTATTTCTGTTGCTAAGTGTTTATTGAAGTACACAGTAAAATCACAAGTTGGATTGTGATGATAAAAAAAATTAAAGACCATAACATTACGGCAATTGTAAAGCAAATAGTTATTTTTACATACATTTATAGTTAATTTTAGTATTTCTTTTACATTTTTACATACAAGAGTTTGTTGTTAATTAAGATAAAATGTAATTACAATAGTTAAGTTTATGACTATTTATAACTGAGAAATCTTTATCATTAAAAACTGATAGGTGGAGCATATCTGTTTAGATAAGTATACTCTTATTATTACATACCGAAATTTTATGTAACTTTTATTATTGTTAATTCTATTATTTATAGCACCTTATTATTATTATTATACAAAAAGTGTTATTAGAAAGATTGGAACCCAATTCTTTATATACATACACCAATCATAATTATTATTACTGTACCAACATTAACCTTAACTTTACAATCATAATCATTATTCTTATAGTGGAATGTTTGCAACTGGATGAGATGTGTGATTAAATTCTTCTCCCACTTTTAATACTCTTCTGTAGGAGGTGCTCACCTATAAATAGAGACCCCTCATTCTTCAAAACATACAAATCAAAGCATTTCTCTTCTCTCTTTTCTATTTTATTCTTTCCATTGTCATGTGTATTTTTGCTCATAAGAGAGCTTGCTTGCTATTTTTGAAATCCTCGATACCACATAAGAAGTTCTTGTTGTACCTTGAGAGACTTGCGCAATACACTGCGGATAAGTCCTTAAGAACAATGATCATCCACGCCATAGAAAATTGATCGTGTTTGTGTTTTTAGCCATTATCAACAACAGCTTCAAGCTCATGCTCATAAATCATACATGTTCTTAGGAGGTTTGATGTACAAGCTATATAAGAAAGGTCCAATTAGTAAGTTTATCAGCACATTCATTGTCAAGTCAAGTACGAGGATATATATGAGGGATGCCTCTAAAAATGTGTCCATGAAGGCTTCAAAGACTTTGTCTTTCCTTATTTAAGGCTCTTTAAAGCTACGAACGTTGCGACATGAGGTTGATTTGTTGTAAAACAATATTTGAATTTGTCAATTAGTGTTTGGAAGGAATTGACCAAGTTTTTTGGTAAGTCATAGTACCATTTTAGTGTTGCATCTTTGAGAGTTGTCGTGAAAAAACTTAACATATGATTATTGTATTTTTTATATATAGTTGGATTTGTGTCTTGTATGCCTTAACATATTAATTGGGGGTTAGTTACTCCATGATACATAGGTTGAGGGTCTCCAACACGAAAGGAGAGGTAATAGTTGAACCAGAGCAACCCTAACCAACTACGTTTTTAGTAGCTGCCACAGAAGTAATGAACATTCAATTAACACACATTTAGTAATAGATGGTTGCTAATCGTAGTCTATATTACCATTTTTTACAACTTCTACATGTTTACAATCATTTTAAGTCATTCCTTTACATGTCTCCAACTCAATTCTAGCAATTAACTATATGGCCTGGGACAACCCATTCTTTTCAAGGGGATAAGCACAACAACTGATGCAGGTGAGGCTGATAATCTGCTAATGTTGAAACCAATATGGGAAATGAGATAGCTTGAATACCTCAGACTGAAATGAGAATAGACGAAGTTAAGACTCAATCATAAACTGGTCCAACAAACTAGTTTATGAGATTAAGGGTTTGGAACAACTCATGTTGAACAAGAGATAAAAGAAGTTGATTCTTCATGAACAAAAGACGAGGATTTTTTTTGATAAGGTGATTCGGTCCACAAGCCAATCAAAGGAGGACTCGGACGAAGAAATAGAAGGAAGAAGATTAACAAAAAAACAAAGTTTTCTTTTAAATTTTGCACATATTTAAATTCTGTTTTTCTTTTTAATTTTTAAATAGTAGTTGCTAAGTATGTTTTAGGTGAATAATGAACTATTTTTGAATGGAGTAAAAGGTAGAAAATATTTTTTGATGAATGAGATCATTACTTAGTCTTTGAAGTACAAATCCTTTTGGGAATACTTTGAACATCTCTCTAGAACTTGGTTAGAACAAGAACTAGGAGCTGAATGTAAATTAAAACATAGTGAAAAATGAATTGTTAGATGTTACACAATTAGAAAAGATAGTATCTTAGCTTTGAAAATTTCAAGATGAATTAGATAGATTCAGACAATCTAAGAACGAGCATAAGGAGAGAATCAACCTAGTGAGAAGAGAGAACCAAAACAAACATTGAGGTGAGAAGAGTGAGGGACTTATACCAATACTTTTAATTAGTTTTGTGTTGAGTTGTTGATTGCCATTAAGCATAATGAGCATGGAAAGGATCAAGGCATTTTTTTTTTTTAAATTTGAAACCTAGAACCAAAAAGCTAACCCAACATATGAGATATAATGAGTTTTCCTATTGAACCTCCGTTGTACTTCACACATAATATGAACTTGATTGTTTAAAATCCTACATTTCCTCACCAAAAGGAGAGAGAAAAATATGTATAATAATACAATTGAGTAGAAGTTGGGTTGTACTTTATATGTGAAGAATTGAGAAAAACAAGTGATGTCAAGAACATAGAAAAATAAAATATGCATTCAAAAGGGTTGAGTGAAAAAGTTGACACCATTCGAGTAAAGGACAAGTATTGAAAAGTGAAAATACAAAGACAAGGATGGAAAAGGAGAATTTTTTTTAAAGTATCTACATATTGTGTTCTCCCTTCTTGATGTGTGAGAATTTTGTAATCTAGGAAAAATAATTTTCACAGTCACATTACCACCTTCCAGAAGACCTTAGTGATCCATGCTATTTATGTGTACGTATATAGTTGATTAGAAATGAAATGCAAAATTGAATTGAGAGTTGACAAAGTCACTTGAGAGAAACACTCATTTAAGAGAGAATTATCTTGTATTCCTTGAACATTTTAAATAAGATAGGGGAAAATTTGTACTTAATTCAAGAAGTTGTGTGATGAAATACATTTGTATCTTATTGTTTGAGAAGAGAGAATGCTATAGAGTATTGATTAGTAACAACCTAACATCAAGAAAAGGAGTTACCAAATTAGTTCTTGAGCCAACCAATGTTGTTTTTCTTTGCCATAAGATATATGAATCCATTCTTTGTTTGAGAGAAAATAAAGATCTAAGTTTGGACGAGTTTGATAAGTGTCAAATTTTCTTGTTTTAATCTTGATGTAGCACTTAAATGACACAAATAGGATTAATTTTGCAAAAAAAAGCTTATAAAAAACTTAAATTTTTAAAATGTTTGCAATAAAAAATGTTATTTGCATGTCTTAATCCACAATTACATAATTTTTGATGCAGCAGAAGAGACAAGAAACAACTCAACAAAATTGATCCAGTGCAGGAATTTCATTGAATGTAGAACATTGACATTGAGCAAAAGTAAGACAAAGAGTACCCCAAATTTGCATTTCAAAGTGCCAAGCTGAGCTAAATGTTGTTGAATGGAATTATTCTAGAGATGAGTGCATTTTGAGCTTAGAATCTGCTAAGCGAGCCACACAGAAGTTCAACATAGAGGAAACCTTCAAATGAAGAAGTTTGATCTACTGAGAGGAAAATCTAGGGGTTAAGGATAGGAAAGACAAAAGAAAGCATAGATTAATGCAAGAAACTGAGAGACCTATAGTTGGTGAGAATTCAAAATTGTCATACCTTTAGCTTAGCTTTATCATTTTATTTATTATATCATTATAATAACCATAAGTAGCTAATATTTGGAGTTATTGAGATTGAATAACATTATAACTTTTATATACTTTGGTTATTTATATATGTAGTATGTTTTGTTCTTAGCTATTTGAGTTTTATGCTTAATGCTTGATAGTAGAGGGAATCATTGTACTTGATTTTAGAATTTGAATGATATTAGGAAATACTTTCTTATTCTGAAATAAATTCAATCAATCTAAGATTTCAACGACAAGGAATAGAGTGTTATTTTTTTAATGTCCTTGTTCTGATCTTAGTGTAGTGGTCAAATGACTTTAGTTAAGAAATTGATTGATTGTGGCTTGATCTTTAGATACTCAAGATTAAGGAATTAACTTTGTTTATCCTTATTGAACAAAAGAAAAATAATATATTATATAAGAACTATAATATATTGCATATATGAATAAGAGATACAAATTAGTTTTAAGTTACATTTAATCTCAATGCTTGATCATAAGTGAGAATTTCAACCATTGTAATCAATCATCTTTCTATTCAAGCTTTGTAGTTTTTTTTTTTTTTTTTTTTTTTTTTTATTTTAAACCAATTTACAATTTTTATTTTTTTATTAATAAAATTTTTTTAAAAAAAAATTTTAATTATTTATATTTTTTATATTATTTAAA
>Ga0099825_1004701_pt1 | contig 17803 bp, 10 predicted proteins | sample SiratroredBW_FD_76838 | JGI IMG/M metagenome (GOLD analysis project Ga0099825, IMG submission 76838) | Root nodule microbial communities of legume samples collected from California, USA - Siratro red BW | ecosystem: Host-associated > Plants > Roots > Nodule | place: USA: California | collected...
ATAATATAATATAATATAATAGTTTTTATTATTTCTTAGTTGTTGTTATAGAAACTCATTTATTTCAAAAAAACATATATAAATAATATTGTACACATAGTATATAACTCGAGGGTGAGGATTACCCAAGCCTCGTGTGAAACATCTTAGGACTTCTAATTTTCAATTATAAGGTATTGTTTTCTACTAAAAAACGACATTATGGCAAAAGGATTATATAAGACCACATGGAATCCCACTAAAGAAACCAAACTCTATTTTAACAATTTCAATCTAAACCAACATTCAAGAATGATAGTTAAACAAAGGGATAATTACACTTTATCTCCAATGTAATTCACCCTTTAAAATAATCCTTTCAACTCTGTGTCCATTAACCCTCAACTTTGATTCAGGAGTAATGCCATTTATAACACAAGCAGTGGCCCACACACAACATATTGAAGGAACCATTTACATTAGTCTCCTAAATCTCAATTCTGCCAGTAAAAAGTTGGAAACGGAATTGCGACCGTGTGGTTTGTTTGTGCTGAGATAGAGATGCGGTTCCTTTGTGATTTTTTTTATAACTAAGAAGATGAGTAGATTGAAAATGAAACACAAATAAATTCAAAAGTAAAACTCTATTTTTCACTCACTTTCATGCTGATGAATTATGTCACCTAAGAAACAATTCCCTATTAGCCACGTAAACGTCACGTAACATTATAATCTAGGTATAATGCGTCAATGTATCATTATTACACCGTTGAGACAAAAAGTTGTTGTGTTCCTCCTCTTTTTCGGTTACCACACTGAATTTGGGACTATTTGATTTTGGGGCTGGAAAAATGTAATTTTTCCTCTTCCTCACGAAGCATTGCAATCGTCATCAGTGTGAACCCCAACTTCGAAGCATGATTCCTCCTTTGACGCATGAACGGAAACCTTTAGAGAGAGATGATTAGCAAGGTATTAAGGCGAAATAGAAGATGAAAAAAGAAAAAGAAAAAAAGAGATAGATAAGAGTGTTGGGCCCTTACTCAAATTTGGGTTCCCACTGTTCGCACCCCCTTTATTCGCAAGTGCATCGTGATTCTAAGAAAGGGGAAAGCTGGGCCTGGCTTACGAGCCCAACAGGTTGGATCTCTTTCTTTTGGCACCTTGTTTCTACTATTTACACTCCCTATTTTATTTTAAAAAGAAAATGTATATATTATTTGTTTAATTCAAATATTTTATTATGTAAAAAAAATTATTAGATCCCCAAATCACCGTTCGTGTCATGTAGGATTTAATTCAAAAACTTTTTTAAATATTCAAATGACCACGTGTCCAACAATATTTGATACAAATTTTTCTTTAAAAAAGTACACAAACAAAATAAAATTTTCAAAATATAAAAATATCAAATTTTTGAAAGATAAAAAATATAAAATTTTCAAAAATTAAAAAATAGCAAACACTCAAACAAACATTTTCTAACGATAGAATTACATAACCTTGATTTTCCATTCCGGATGAAAATACGTATAAGCAAGGTCTCTTGTCAGACCCCAAAATTAAAAAAAATATATATATATTTTTATTTGTTTTATTTTTATTTTTATTTTTATTTTTGGAAAAATAAATATTTTCAAAATCACACTTGTTTTTACTCTCATTTAATACCTTCCTTATACGTAATCGATCTCAAATCCTAAATTCGATTTTTACAGACTTATTTTATTTTATTTTTATTATTTTTCATAATTTTTCATAATAAACTATAATAACGATTCTCTTTTTTTATTTTCTTCAAAATTTTAATTATTTGTTTTCTTTGAATTGTTGTCCCTGTCACCATTATGATTGCGAAATTATCAAAACTTTTAGTTTTTATGAAACCGTTTAGTAAGTTAGATCATCTGGTTAGTTATAGATCATTTACTGCCTTAAAAAAATTTGTACTATCATATTAAATATATAAAATATAGTTGATTCAGTAAAATTCCTATGTTTATTTATGGTCTTAGACTCCATCAAACGGTGATTATTCTATTCCTACTGTAACAAGATATCAAAGCATGGTAACTTTACATTATTAAAGATCTTGAAAACTGCAATGTATAATAAATAAGTCATGTGCATCACATACATTAAAAAATGGACCTTACTCCTTCGAAAGTATTTCTCTAGAATTTAATAACACCAATTGCAATGACCATCCTTATAAACAAAAAGCAGATGTAAATAGTCAAGAGCCCAATTCCCAAGGACTTATCAAGCTTCATATTCTTCTTTGTCAATATGACAAGGGCCCAAAGCACCCCTCCCATCAAGAATAAAAGTGTTGCATAAAGAGAAGGATCCTTGGGAATCACATAAGACTCTGGGTATTCAGACCATGCTGAGAGTACAAGAGGCAAGCCCAAGCCCATCAAAATGTTAAACATAGGGCCTGCATAACAACCAGAGACAGCTATTTGAGCCCCATCAGGCCCACCATTCTTGGCCATTGCACCATTGGCTATCAAATCCCCTAGAGAATTACCCCAAGCTAGGACTGTCAGTCCCAGGATTGAAGGACTAATCCCTATGACATTCCCAAGTGCAACCAAGAGGGAAACAAGTTCTTCAGCAATGATGTAAGTCCATGTTACACTCATAGAAAAGCCCCCAGCTAGCCATGGAAACAAGCACTTTCTGGGTGGACTAGTGCTCTTGGTTGTCACACATGCCATGTTCCCCAAAACAATGCCAATTAAAGCAGCTGTCAAGTATGAAACAAGACTGCTCCTTGAACTCTCATTTTCCATTTGGGTGTTACAAAGAGCTGCAAACAACACTGGTGCCAAAGTCACAGATATAACAGCATATGGCTTTGACCAACCTTCCTCACTCACAACAGGTATAGTAAGCCTTCTTGGCAACCAAAGAGGTAGCTCTAGCACATGTACAAACTTGCTCAAGTAACTCAAGTCAAAAGAATCATTACCAAAACCCTCTTGCTTCTCCCCTCCTTCTTCAATTACCTCTTTATTTGATACATTTGGTTTCTCATCATCAACACACCCTAGCAAGGGTATGCCTGACTCAGTCAAGTCATCACAAGATGAGGCAAGTTCCCCTTCAGTCCTGTCCCCTCCGTATATGAAATGTGTGGCAGAGACAGCACACACATAGAGGAAGTAAATAGAAACATAAAAGATTGAACCCAACAGGCTGATTTTACCAATAGAAATTATGACAAGGAGAATGAAAAGTGAGAAAAGGAAGAAAATGACATCTCTGATGAAACTAGCCTTGTCAATTGCTGTTTCATTTGCACTAACAAGAAAACTTATGACCCCCAGAACAGCACTGGACACAAAAAATGCCCCTCCCAGAATGCTATTGAGGCCAACCGCTCCGTCATTGGATCTTGTGAAAGACACAACACTGGCAAAAAAATCAGGAGCACCATTTCCCAGAGAGAGCAAGGTTACCCCAGCAATGGTGGGGGATAGTCTCAAGATGTCAGAGAGACCTTCTAGGTTACTACAAAAGTAATTTGAAGCTGTATCTCCCAAAAGATAAAACAAAATCACAAGCCACAGTATAAGCAGGACATGCCCCAAAATCGGGGAATGCCCGAAGCTGCAGTAGAAGATTTGGAGATAATTTATATACCCTTTTGACCTGCAGTTAACGTGGGATTTGACATATAAGCACTTGGAGTCGTTATCCAAATACTTGTGAAGGTCAGTGCAACCATCAACACTGATGTCAGTGAGCATTCTAGCATGGTTGAAGACATTTGTGGAGGCATGAACATTGGAAGTAGAAGGGTGGAGATAGGCACTGAGGAAGAGAAAGATGAGGAAAACGAAGGATATGTTGAGGAGAAGTAGTTTTCTGTGTAGGGGTTTGGTGTTAGAGATGAAACGTGCCATTTAGAGCATGTTCTTGAGGATGTGTTATTCGTGTCAATATATGGAGGATTGAGAAGTTGTACTATAAAAGGAGAGGTAGAACATGACAGAAACTGAAGGTTCAATTCTCAGCTGTTTTTATAGTACTATGATTGGAGTGTTAGTGTATAAGAAAAGTGGTTAATAATGTGCAAAGGGAAATTTCTTAAGTATATAAGAAAAACGTTGGGAAAGTGCTTAACAATTTAGTGATTAAAGAAATAAAGAAAAGTGATAGTTGGTTGAATAATAATAACGACCAACTACCCAAAAATTGAATAAGAACCCAATTAGGTTTCTTTCTGATGTGGAAAAATGGTTTGAATAGAAATCTATTAGAATTATATATTGTTTAAATAGATAAAAAAAAAGAGAGAAGTAAAAGAAAGTACTATTTTTAAAGTTCAAATAAGTTAAAATTTAAAAATTTAAACAGTTTCAGATAACATAATGGTGAAGTTGAAACGTCGTTATCAAACTATTAATTTTTTTCACGTTAAAATTTTATAAAATAAATTGAAACCCTCTAAACTTCAGAAGTTTTATACAGAGTGAGGAGTGACATCTGGTATAAAATAACTAAATTAAAAAGTTCATAAAAGCAGACATTTTCAGAAGTTTCATCATATGCTCTTTTTTTGGAATGGTGTAGGAAACTCTGTCTCGTGAAAAGAATATGAAGGTTTTTTTAGAGCTTATTAAAATAATAAGAAGCTATTGTATCGAATTAAAATAGAAGAAAATATTATTTTAACGTCATCAATACATGTCATGCAACCAGACATTTTTTTTTTCTGAGTCTTTTTGAGGATGTCACAGACTTTGGTGTAAAAATTTAAACTTAAAAATTAAATAATTCCTTTAACTTTGTCATTTACAAATGCTTTGAGTTTAATTAACTGTGAAATTTCTATGCTACTTTGGTAGTGACCCTACCCTACGACGCCCGACAAATTTGTATATCGACTTCGGTATAAAAATGATAAGAATCTAATGTATTAAATGACAATGTTATTTTGTTAATTTTTATATTATTGAACATAAAATAGTCTCTTTAAAAAAAGTTTCACCCATTAACCTAAAACGAAGAAAAAATAATAAAATATTTGAATATATTAAAGGATAACAACATTAGAATGTATTTTAGTTTAAGATAAAAATACACAACTGATCATTAAAGTACTCATGCTTACTCCTTTATTAAAATTCTTTTTTGTGACTATTACAATGAAAAACATTAACTTACATAGTTATGGCACGTACAAGATAAAAAGTTTATTGTAAATCATCATGCTATAATGAGGTATACTAGGATAAAAAAAAATGTTAAATGATACTAACATCAATTGAGTTGAATGAGGGAGAAGAATTAAATTACCTTTTCTAAATTTATGAATTCTTTGAAGATGAATTTTCAAATAGGATGTTAAAGATTGGATAAGAGTTTTATATGTACAAAGAGTTATAAGGCTGAATTTAATAGGAGTTTAATATAACAATAAATAGATGATAATTAAGTGAATACTTACTTTGATATTATATATTTTCATAAACTTTTGATAATAAGGTTAAATAACACAAAACATATTTTGTTGTAAGTACAAAGCAAAATGAATGTTCCTTATTTAAAAAAAAAAAATCTTCCTTCTTTTTTTTACTCTTATACTTCCATAGTTACTTTGCTCAAGCATCACTTCTGCTTTTGCTCTCACAAACTTGTCTTTCTCTTTTATTTGTCTTTTCATTCATCTTTCTCATTGTTAGATATCATTGTTTACTATCAAACTCTTTCTTTTCTTCTCTATTCTCTAATTCTTCTCATGGTAGTAGACCATTTGCTAGTAGGGAAGTTTTCACCATTGAAGAAGAATCCTTTTTCAATAGAAGGAGAAATGGTGAAGGAATTCTCTTGTTTTCATTGCTATCGGGTGATGATGGTGGCTACTATGTCTTGGATGGAAGGCTCATTATAAAGTCCAACTAAGGGTGAAAGTGAAAAAAATCTCACTCAAGAGACCAATGAATTAAGGAGTTTTGTAAGTCTTCGAGCCTATTTATTGATGATGTCAGACTCATAATAGTTGTGGCTTGTTTTGATGATGATTGGATGTATATGAAACCTACTCTTAATGAGATCAAGTTTAACTGTTTATGAGTACTTCTTTAAGGAACTTGACACCGTTTTCCTTTGTTGGACTTCAAGTCTAAGTCCTTTGTCTTCAATTCCTCTATAACAACCACTTTTAAGGTGTGATTTCTGTGCAGGATAACACTTTAATAGACATTATTATTACCTTGGAATCGGCCAAGGAGAAGAGGTTATTTACATGAACAATCGTCCAAGGCAAGGTAACTTTCCTAGTCCTGAAAACAATGCTTATTCTATCTCAGAGGGTTGGAGAAGAAACCAAAGGAAAGGTTATGGCTATAAGCAAGAAGTATAGACCTCCATTTTAGTAGCAAAATTTTCTAGTAGTCCAAGAGAGACAGTCAAAATTGGAGGACACACTTGAGAAGTTCATGTAAGTTTCTACGATGAATCAAAAGAATATAGAAACTTCAATTAAATTTTTAGAAACTCAAGTGGGGTAGTTTGCAAAGTAGTTATCTAAAAATTAAAATGGTCAATTTTCAACCAACACAACAGTTAATCCCAAGGAGAAGTGCAAGGAAACTACCACAAGGAGTGGTAAAATAATGAGAATAGGAATCAATACCACTTGCTGGAGAATAAACTCCCTTTGAATCAGGTAAGATGAAGAAAAATAGTGTAAAGAAAGAGAAAGTATAAAAAAGAAAATAAAGCTAGAAATAAATGAAGAAGAAGAAAATGAAAAAAAATAAAGAAATAAAAATAATGAGAATAAAAAGAATAATAATGGAGTGAATCCTCTACTTGATCAACACTTGCCTTATCCTCATACTCCTTCAACAAAAGACAAAGAGAGACAATTAAATTCATGGACATAATGAAGCAGCTACAGATTAACATTCCCTTTGAAGTAGCTATAGAACAAATATTAGCTTATGCTAAGTTCGTGAAGGAGCCACTAACAAAGAAAAGAAAATTTCCTAAAAGCCTTCAATCTCTCCCAGGTTTCACACAATGGTTCATTAGCACTTTGCACAAACATAGCTATGGCTTCGCCTAATTATTCTTAAATGACAGGAAGAAACAAGCTAAAAACTTGGTCTCCACATTCTTCAAACTAGTCAGACTTTGGTTAGGTTGTGATTGAAGTCATGCGTTAGCCTTCCCAGTCAGGGAGAATGGAAATAACCTCAAAAACAATGTCTCCTCATATGCTCTCGTAATACCAACTAAACCAGAAAACTCATAAATGAGTATGTAGGTCTCCATGACTGTACCAAAAAATTGGTAAGAACTGATCAACTATAACATAGCGGGCTTCATCTTAGCAATCTTTTTATTCATGGTAGATCTAAAAATGTTAGTAAAGTCTCCAAGTCTCGCTTATACAATTGAGTCTCCTGTGATCTCTTATGATTTTGACTTTCTTCTATCATCTCTTATTAAGAACGAAGTTCAAAATTCTAAATATCAATTAGAGCAGAAAAACATTGTACATAATAAATTATTGACTATAAAAAATTAAAAAGAATAAAAGAAATAAAACAAAAAAAGTGAGTCTACAAGAAATATAAATGCATAATGTTATATATTGGAACACAAATCCCCCCTCCCCAATAGTGCCAAATAATTGTTAGTTTATTTTTGCTATGATGACAAGTGCACGAGTCTCAAATACAACAAGTAATAAAGATATTATTCTCTCTTAACGAATTTGTACAATAAAAGACAATAATTACAAATATAACAAAATTAGACTCAAGAACAATTTCATAATTTATATTGTTGTGCATAAAAGTAAAAACAAATAAAATGCCCTTTTAGTATTTTTGTCAACAATTGAAATGCAAAAAAAAAAAAATTAAAGATGAATAATATGAAATTGTCATAATTAGACTTCACCAATCTTCACTTTTATGCATAAAAATGTTTACTTTCTTTCCAAACAATAATCAATCTCAACCAAAAAATATACCAAAGCATAACTCATTAAGTGAATAAGCTTAATAGTATCTATTATCCTCAACTTTTGGATCAATTATACAAATAAAACTTGCAATTGCCACATGAGTTTAACAACAACCAATGAATCATATTCTATTCCTAGATACAAGCTTTCATCAGATATTTCAATTCAATTCCTGATTATAAAAGGTATTTCACAATATCCCAAGAATCAAAGATCAAGTCATCAATCAACATAACAAGTTTTAAGCATAGAATTAAAATACTAACATTCAAAAGGGAATGACATAAACATTAAAACCAAAATAATTACCTGAAAGTTTAGAAAGGTTAAATGTAACCTCAACAATAATGGATTTTGCCCCTCATAGTTATGTGAAAACTAAACATTGCATAACAACAATAGAATAAGAAGATTACCCCAAGAAAATCCTAAAATTGTCTCCAAAGGTAATTTTTGCTCTTCGGCGGTCGAAGATGCCTAACCCTAACGCAGAATATCTATTAAATAAATTGTAAACAGTGATGCACATTCGGACTTAGCCTCAGTGGCACGGGTGCATTTCAATTTTGTTACTAATTCATTCCTTCTGCTCTTTCTCTTTTACCACTAGTTGTGCTGCTTCTTCTTCCAAACTGTTATTCTATTTTCCACTTTCTATTTTTTCTATCTGCAGTTCAGTTCCCTCATTTTCATCAATTCTTTCTTCTACTACAGCCTTTTCTATTTTGAGGTTATCTCCTATGCCTGCCCCCACAACTTTCCTGCTTCTGTAAGAAATTGCCTTGCAATGTTCTTTGGGATTGGGTTAAGTGTTTGTAGAAAATTGGTTGTCTTGTTGTTCTGATATTTGTTTGGCCAGCTAGCCAACCTGTGTTTCCAAGTTTCGAATTGACGCTTCAGTGTTTTTTGATTGGATAACGAAGCCTGCATGAACTTCTCTAAGGTGTCCTCCAATTTGGATGTTCTTTCTTGCACAGTGGGGAAATTTTGATGCTACTGAAATATCATTTGTCTGTTAGATGGTCCAACCTCTTGGTTCCATCCAGCTCCTTGGCTTACATTGTTCTTCCAACCTGGTGCCATATTATTGTGGTAATTACTCTGAAATCCAGTCTGTCTCCCATGGTTGCTCATATAGAATGTTTCCTCCTCTGACTGATTTTGGTAAAAGCAATTGTCATTCAGATGGTTGCCTCCACAGAAGTCACACCTCATAACTTGATTTTGCCCTTGAGAATTTTGAACAGCATGCAACTGCTTGGGCAGATTTGCCGTTTGTTTTGTAATCACCTCCATTTGTTGAGTCAGAATCTTGTTCTGAGTAAGTAAAGCATTTGTTGTGCTTAATTGCAACATTCCTTTCTTTGGTTGTGCATTGTGTCTATCATGCTGGGCCTTGTAATCAATAGAGGTCAGTGCTTTAATAATTCTGGTGGCTTGTTCCACGTCCACAGCCATCATAGTTCCATTTGTTGCAACATCCAAAATCATTTTCGTGTCCGGCCTAAGTCCATTGTGGAAAATGGTTAACTGAGCAATATCTTCAAAGCCATGGTTGAGACATCTTCTCAGCATTATTTCGAACCTCTCCCATGCATCACAAAATGCTTCATCATTACCTTGCCTGAAGGTTGAAATATCTGATTTGGCTTTGATGTATCTTGACATGGGGAAAAATCTATTAAGAAACTTCTCTTCCACCTCAGTCCAGTTGGTGAGACTTTGGATAGGATGAGACTTCAACCACTCCTTGGCCTTTCCCGCCAATCAAAATGGAAATAACCTCAAGTAGACTGCCTCAATCTCTGCATCTCCAAATCCCAAAGTTCCAGTCAACTCGTAAAAGGTGGATAAGTGTTTGTATGGATCCTCGTGATTTATTCTTGTAAATTGATGATTGTTGATCATACTGAGAAAGGTTGGTTTCATTGGTGGTGTTTGGAATTGCTATACTTGAGAAATGCCTAGGACCCTGTTACATTGCATAATCTCCCAGAATTCTCCTCGGTGGATTGTTTCCAGGATCTACCATGATGATCTCTTATCTGTTCTCTGCAGTAGATAAATCAGAATTTTTGTATGTGTTGTTCCCTTTTCCAAACTCGGTTGCTCTCTCCTTCTTCTACCATGATTCCTCCTTAATGTTTTCTCTATTTCTTCGTCAAATTCCAATTGGTCTTGAGGAACCTGGCCTCTCAATAGCATAAATCACAGTGTAAACACACAATTGTCAGCAGTTAACAAGGTATATTAATATCTATTTCTAAAAATAAAAGAAAATAGGATTTACAAGTATTTACTTCTTAAGTAACTACACATGCTAATACTCAATAATCGTCATTCCCTGGCAACGACGCCAAAAACTTGATGACTATCTTTGGCAAGTATACCAAGTCAAGAAGTGATATAGAGAAATAAGTACAAGTGTCGAATCCACAGGGAATGATATTAATCGAGCTTCAGCTAGTGGAGTAGCTTAAGCGAATAGTGTTTAAGGATTTGATGTAGAACAGATTGCAAACAGTAATGGGTTGTATAAAAATAAACAGTAAAATAGAGTATAAATGCAGTAATGAGGAAACTATCTTGGGATTGAACTCATTAACTCAACTATTTGTATTCTTAACCATAAATCATTAATAACGTATGTTTATCCTACGACTTTGCACAAATAAGATTCATTCAACCTATTCCTCGTGATTTGAAATTCATATGTTCTCTTGCATGATATTATTTTTCCCAGCTTTCATGGAGGGTGAACCCGCATTAAGTACAGTTGTTTCACGCAACCATTACAATGTAACACATCCCTAGTGCTGCATTGTAATGGGTACTCTCAATGATTTCCAAACCCCAAAACTACTTTCCAGTTAATTTTAAGATTTTTAGTTCAAGAACCAGTTGCGCAAATGATTCAAGCATTAAGTACATAAAGAGAATACAATTTGAATAACTCATGCATTATCAAGATGAACAACAAGAATACAATGTGTGAGGAAATATCATTCAATCCCAAAATAGATGAAAGTTAGTTACACATAGCAGTCATGAATACAAGAGACATTCTTCTATAGGGCACTGTTCTTCACTATAGCAGCCAGCCAACTCCCTTTCCAATGAAGATTTTTTCCTCTTTTATACCTCCTGCCAATTTTAGGTTTTTGTGTCATTTAAGTCTTTAGTGACTTCTAGCTCAATCTGAATTTGAAGCTTAAGCAATTTGTCACTAACAGTACTCTTCTTCTCTTTTGTATTTCTTTCACAACTGTATTGTCTTTCCTTTCCAACTCATCTTCTCCGATTCTTCTCAATTCTTCTTGAAATCCTTTTCTTTATCAATTTGGGGTCACAATGCATTCTTCATTAATTACAAGGAAAAGAACATTAAATGTTTCCTCTCAATATTAAAGACATTAAATCATCCAGAATTTGTAGTTAAAAACACTGAAATATAGCCTTTATCAATAGACAAATTCATCTTCAATTGTAACACAATGCTCAATGTTTTGGTTCTTGTCATTATTATCAATAAATAAAATGAGAATCTTGTCGTAACATCATGAAAGAATAAAAGTGCTTTTGAATAAGTTATTGCGTTGATACATTCAACTTCTTTTACAATTTGCTTTCAACCATTTTTCTTCCTATCTCCCTTTTCATCTCTCTATTTCTTTCATTCAAATACCCCAAGAATAGTATGTATATACGAATATAAGATCTTACATACAAAATTTTTCTGTATGTAATTTATTTATGGAATAATATGTATGTAATGTCGTAGATAAATTACATACAGATTATTCCGTAGATAAATTACATATAAAAAAATTTCGTATGTAATGTGTGTTGCAACTATCTACGACATTACATACAGATTATTTCGTAGATAAATTACATATAGAATGTAAAATACCTGCGCCACATTTACATACAATTTTTTTTCTGTATGTAATCCATCAGTAATTACTATTCACATACAAAATTTAGACCTTATCTACGGATTTTCTCTGTAGATAAAATTGATATTTTTTGTAGTGAGGCATAGCATATGTGGTGTTAAGTGCAATTTGTGTCTCTGACTCTCAAGCTTGATAGTGTCGAGCACAATTCCATAATTCTGCATTCGTTTCCATTATTTTGTTCTTGGATTTGCTCAAGCCGAGCTTAGGTTGTGGCACCGGACTTTAGATGTTTTATATCAAATTGCTCTTTAATCTCTCATCTTCAAGGCTTCAATTCTTTTTCTCTTAATCCAATGTTTTTCTATTCATTTTTAGGCAAAATAGTATGAATTAGTAATCAAATTCATTTTTAGCTCTTATAATCAATTATTAACAAAAACCACACAAATTGAGAATTAAGCAGATTTTTAAGTTTGGGAAAAGTTAGTTTTGCTATAAAAATTACTCCAAAAATATCATATAAATCAACTCTATCATATATGCGACATCCGTTCAGAAAATAATATTCACACCTTTTGCCTCTAAGCAAGACTCTTATCTTAATTGTCCATCACATGAAAATGTTGTTCCAATTGAACTTCTCCATCTTGAATGTGATACTCATCCTCAAAAATATAACTCAAATTCAAAACAAGATACTAGTTACAAATCCCATTAAAGGACACAACAAACAAAGAACATAAGCAAAATATATATGATTAATTGTCTCGTTTATTAATCAATAAGTTTTATAGAAGGCATTTAGTTGTGATCTAATAATGTTCACAACATATACAAGGCTACAAAACAATTATATGTTAGTTAAAGTACAAGACAGGAACTAGCTAACATAATAGAATATATACAACGAAACTACAAGTTCACCAAACGATTTACACCGAGTTATCAGACGCTCATACTATCAAACACGTCTACAACAATCAGACACATTTATACTACAACGTCTACAAACTTCAGACGCAACACCTAGGAAGAATTCAATACATCAAGATCTTCATAAAGAAAGTACTTTGTGATAATCTTCAAATCTAAAGCACTAATTCCCAAGTTAAAGTCTTTTGTGCTTTGCACCATTCATTCTTCTTCTGGCATGCATTTTGACTTCATACCAGAATCTCACTCTTAGATGTAAAAAGATATCTGCTGAAGTTCCTATACTGTTATTTCTATTAGCTGCATTTTGTGTTTGACATAATTAACATAGATGTAAAAAGATATCTGCTGAAGTTCCTATACTGTTATTTCTATTAGCTGCATTTTGTGTTTGACATAATTAACATAGTACTGTGTCTTTGTGAACTTCTACAAAGAAACTTTTGATTATGTGGTGGCTAGTATTTGCTTAAACTTCTCCAACTTATTCTTGGTTATGTTGACTTCATTTATATTTGGTAATGCAGAGGAATATTACTTATATGCCTACGAGAAAAAGAGGGTCATAGTTTATTTATTTCATTCAAGAAAGAATTATATGAACTTATGTTATGGAATGAAAGGAATGGCATAGGAAACTTGCATTGTTACGTTTATGGTGATTGAAGACTACATCAAAATTAAACCTTTATGTACATTGTGAAAATTGTTTCCACTGTTGTAATTTGGGATCGGCAAGTTCATCTTGGATTAATATACTGATATACTCTGCTGTATTTACTGTTCCTTCAGCATTTCATCAAATCTGAAAATTATTAGCTCAGTGTTATCTACGCATGCGATCTATAAAGCTGCTCCAAGCGTACAGGGATGGTGGAGTCAAATTGAGTGCTCTGTGGATTCTCTGCGTAGGCAACATAGTATGCTGAGACACATGCTTGTGGCCATGACATTGCTAACCGAAACTGCATAACAAAGGCCATGACAAAGATAAGATGCAAGATTAGCATCATACATTTTAATAAATGATTTCTATAGAAATTATCTATATCAATATTGAAAAATCTTATTTCTAGTAGACGTAGGATTTCTAACACATTCATGCTGAGACTTCTTAACTTGAGCGTGAAACTTATATGTAAAGATCGTTCAATAGTAATTTGATAAGCCCGACAATCTTATTAAGATAAGTTCTGATATCATCTCGAAAATAAACTTTAAGCCTAACTCAACTTTACATATCAGCTTCTAATGTAAGATTTATATCTACTTATTATATATCTACTTATTATAAACTATTAAAATTTTTTATCTCTATAGTCAATGTGGATTACCAACATTAACAAATAGTTTTGTCTTCAAACCAGTTCTTTAGTTAGGCATCAATCTAAATATGTGTAAAAATGATTGAGAAAGAAGAAAGTATTACAGTTGTCAAAAACAAAAAGTTATTGGTTCTTACCATGAAGTAACCAATCAAGAAAGCATAAATGGATATTTCTGTAGAATAGTTCTTGTGCATTACTATGCTCCAAGTTCCACTCACTAGGCTACACATTGCCCCCCCTGCCACTCCACTGAGGAAACAAAACGAGCCAGTGAGATCCAAATCTATCAGTTCTTCCAAACCAACCCTATTGAAAATGTCCCAAGTGTCAGAGGATGCCTGCACAAATCCCTTGTTATAAACTCCAACATGCACCAGGCCCCATCTATTCCCACAGGTCACAAGAAGAGATGCAATCCCCATATAGCAACTAACACAGGAGAACATGAATTCATCAGTGTCTCCTGCAATCAGACTTGTTGACCTTGCAAAACCCCTAAAGAGTGAGATAAAGGGCACAAGGATGGAGCCAATGGACACACTTCCAGTGAGGTACTTGACTGTGTCATTCAATGCTACTCTGGTGTCCATTATTACTCCACCAGCTAAGTGCATATACTTGACCCTTGAAATGGTGACTTGTAACACGTTCTTGAGAAACTGCAAGGTCCACACCAGGCTCAGCAGAATCACCAAGATGAACATGACAGTTAGTTTGGTTCTTTCAATTGCTCTAGCTCCACCAATTCCACACACCATAAAGCTGCAATAAAGAATACCAATGAGGATTGATGAAAATGCCAACCTCATGCATTGGCTAGGACGATCAGCTATTGAAACTGACAAGATTCTGCTGGCGTATTCAAATCTATGACGAACCCAAATGCCATAAAGAGATTGAATTAATGCAGAAACCAAAGCAACTACCCCAGCTGCAAGACTTGGTGCATATCCCATGTACACAAACAGAATCCCCATTGCAGATGTAAGAAGGGGACTCAACCAAAATGCTTCTCTAATAGCCTTTGCAGGATTCCTAGCAGTGATCCATTGCCATGTGAAACCAACAGCTCCACCACATAATGTTGATATAAAGAGTGGAGGGTACCACTCCTTTGGGTGGAAATAGTTTCTGTGAGAGGCATAGACTAGGCCATAGGTGGTGAGGGAAATAACCAAGACTGCAATTAGAAACAAGTGAAGGTAAAAAAGAATCTTGAAGAACTTCCTCGTCGGTGTTGTGTTTGTAAACTGCTCAAGAAAAAAAAACACCAAGTTGGTATATTTCTAAGGGACTAAATGGAATCATGTGTGTCTGTTTCTTTTTTTTCAAACATAATAATTCAAGAACACACAAGAAATGTGTCTGGGGAGAAAGTTTTGCCAAAAGGGTGGCTTTCAGAGAGAACTAAGAAATCTAGAAAGAGACTTGAATATGGGAAAGAGAAAAACTAAACCTTGATGGCGTTTGTGGATGAAAACCAGTCCCGTTGAGCTTGTTTTTTCTCTTCATCTGTGACAGTGATCACGTCAAGGTTCGAAATTGTCATGGTGTTTCTGTGTTACTGAATGCACTTCGCAGTTCATGCAGGGTTTTCTTGGTATTTTGCTTCAGTTTCTTGGCCCAATGATGAAATTTTTTTCAGAAAACTTAACAGATGCAACGAAAACTCTTGCAATGCTCTTGTTTCAATCAATTCCACACCAGAAGAAACATCTAACAAGGTAGTTTATTTATTAGTGTTTCGTTTAAACAAGACTCATTTTTTCAATCATTGCTTTTCATTTATTTTTTATAATTTTCAATTTTTTTACTTCTTCACGTTTCATTTCAAAAAGTACATTAAATTTAAAATTAATAAAAATTATTACCATTATTAAATATTAACTTAATAAAATAAAAATGCGAACAACAAAAACCTATTAGTGTATGTGTTCTTGTTAATATCATAGTGGACATTTTCTTTACAAATTTCTCAATAACTTTTTGAAAGTAAAAATGTAATTTTCTAAATTTTGGTTTTTATTTTGTACATTTTAATTTATAAAAAGATTAATTGTATTTTTTTTAAAGATAGAATGAGAAAATATTTGTTTGCATGATCGAGTGAAGCATTTCCGGCGGGAAAAGTTGAGGCTTTAAAAGGGAGATAAAGCATAAGCTTCTTTGAGTTAGTTCTTATCCACTTAATGATTTGCTTGAGACGTGGTTGTTTCGTATAGATATTCAAAAACTTTTGCATGCAAAATAACATATTTATTTCGATTTATTAAGGGAAACACTAAATCAAAGGAAAACTTGAAAACAATTTCATTTGCTTCTGCTTATTATATTTATTGACAGAGATTGATCACTACCCTTTTTATTATTTTTATATCTAAAGATTCTACAGGTTTTTTTTTTTTTTTTATGCAGAAGCTGTTTATATTTAATTAGAAAAATTATTGACCCAGTTGCAAATTAAGTTCATAAAACTTTGAATATGTTGTTTTTGAATTATTTTTTGAGGAAATCTATAGAAACTATTTTAAATGTTAAAGAACTATTTACAATTGCATCGTTATCTTTTCATAAATTATAATGGGTCTACACATTGCTATTTAGTTGAAATTTAATTTGCTTAACATATGAGTTTTATCCTTCCCAAGTTCCACTACCTTGAATTTCACCTAGTTTTGTTTCTTTTTTTTTAATGATTCACTTGACTGAATTGTGTCAACTTATATTATTTCATTTCTAAGTATTAATCATAATTTTGTATTTATGTATAAGAGTTAGTAAAATATATACTACTAGACTATAAAAGTTTTTTTATATTGTTAATCAATTACAAATCCTAATAAAACTTAAACTTTTATATTCTTTTCGATATAAGACCCAATTAACTAATTCACATAGTTAAAAATTTTGGTTAATTTACTTTATAATATTATAGATGTTTTACTTTTTTTTCAAAACTACTCCTAACATTAACAAAATACTTGAAAACAATTAAATTAATATTTTTTACCAACTACTAATTAAAGTGAGAGAAATTATTTTAATAAAGGCTAATTTAAAAAATATTTACACGTAAAAATGTATTTTTGTATTTAAAAAGGACCAATAATATTATTAATTTGATTTGTATAAAACTTAAAAAAGAATAATAATAATTTTAAAAGCATATTAAAAATGGTTTATATTAATTAACAATACAAACAAAAATCACATTTACATTACATGGTGGTTAAACCCATTCATTAAATCATATCAAAATTATTAATAAAAGTTAAATCTACAGTATGCATATCTTAGTGTTCATATTTGATATGCCCCCGTCACATATATCAAAACATAATAAATACGAAATACTTTATAATCTTATTCTTCATATATTGAGTATGATTAAACATTTCTACTACCAATTAAGAATCTTTTGGGGTTAAATAGTTAGGTATAATATTCTCATATGAAAATGACAATACAGTGCTTCAAAGTTTTTGCTTTTATTTATTGAAAAGGAAGCCTTTATCTCTTTGAAAACACATTATAAAGTTTGCAAGAATTAGAATATAAAATATGGAAGACGTGGACTCTCGAACCTACAAGAAACGTGGAGAATTGAAAGAAGCAATGAGAGTATTCCGTGTGGATAAGGAAATCATTTGTGATAGTGGGGTGTTGAT
>Ga0099825_1004706_pt1 | contig 17792 bp, 14 predicted proteins | sample SiratroredBW_FD_76838 | JGI IMG/M metagenome (GOLD analysis project Ga0099825, IMG submission 76838) | Root nodule microbial communities of legume samples collected from California, USA - Siratro red BW | ecosystem: Host-associated > Plants > Roots > Nodule | place: USA: California | collected...
TTTTTACTATTACAACAAAGAGAGCGACTATAAAATTTCAGGAATTTCCGTGCACCAGGTCTGAACCCGCTGGATACGAAGCAAAACAATGGGTTGGGCCAGCCCACTAAAGCAAAATTTTTGTACTTTCAAGATATGGGCCGAAGAAAAAAAAAAAGGAGAGTAAGGAGAGTGCGGGATCATTGTAATTCTAGAGCTCATTGGCAAGGTAATTGCGGGTGGAATGAATTGGAGAGGAAGGAGGGAAGAAGAATCAATCTGCAGAAAGTGGGAAGAGAAGAGAAATGGAAGAAAGAAAGACGACGGAGGAGGAGAAGACAGTGTTGGAACAAGTCTTCGGGTCTTCATCCGACGAATCTGATTCCAGTGATCGCTACAGCGACGGCGAAAGGGAGCGTGAGTGGGAGTGGGAGTCAATCTCAGAAGTGAAGGGTCTATGGCTGTGTTCCAACTTCCTCTCTCCACGCCACCAATCCTGCATACTCACATCCATCCAATCAGAAAACTGGTTCCCCTCTCCCTCCGTCAACCAGGCCATGCGTTTCGGCCTCCAACACCTCCCTTCTTGGGCTCCTCCTCTGGCCCACTCCATTCGCCGCTCCATCCGCCTCCAGGCCCATAACCCACCCCCCTTACCGGCCCACATCCTCTACAGAGAACCCCTCTTTGACCAGATGATCGCCAATGTCTACCAGCCCGGCGAAGGCATCTGCGCCCACGTCGACCTCCTCCGCTTCGACGACGGCATCGCCATCCTCTCCTTCGAGTCCGACTGCGTCATGCACTTCACCAACGCCTCCCTCTCCGTCCCCGTTCTCCTCACCCCTGGCTCCTTGGTTCTCATGTCCGGAGAAGCACGCTACCGTTGGAAACACGAAATTAATCGCTCACCGGAGTTTCAGATATGGCAGGGCCGACAGTTGACTCAATCTAAACGCACCTCTATCACTCTCAGGAAACTCTCCCCCTCCACTCCCTGATGATTTCAATTTCACACAATTATTATTATTGGCCGTTCATAAACAATTTCAATTATAATAATATAACAGTGATAATAGTAATGCCTATTTTATCTATATATCTATCATGCTATTCGGTGGTGTTTGATTTGGTGCCGAAGGCGATGAAATTTACGCTGATATCGTCTGACAAAGACCACCGTCCTGTCACCGGGTTGTACAAAAATCCGGCCATCTCCTCCACCTGTGTGTGCAATGCAACAAATGAGTATGAGATGAATAAAACCTAGCAAATGAAAGTGTTTATGATTTATGACTTATGAATTCCTTTCGCGTACGTACATTGATACCGGCGCGTTGCAGGATGAGGACGAGTTCCTCTGGCGTCAGAAAACTGGACCATTGATGAGTGCCTCTCGGAAGCTGCCGAGTTTCAAACGCGAAGTTCAATATATATATATATATAGTATGTCAGTTGAATTAAAGCATCAAAGAGTTTTGTAGGACGGAATAACAATGGAAGGAAGTTGAGAATGATAATACCCAGCGGAGAATGTATTCTGCAGCAACGATGGCGGTTGCGTAGGCTCTCATAGAACGATTAATGGTCGATATCACAGTGGCGCCATCAGGAACTGTTAGTGCTGCAAGAGATCTGCAGAACTCTGCAGGATTTGCCACGTGCTCAATCACCTGAACAAAATTCGAACCAACGCCACTTGAGTACTACTATTTATGCAACAATATGATACACGCATCGTTTCTTTATATCTCATAAACACATTTATGCACTCCAATATGCACGCACACAGTCAGAGAGAGGAAGGGCACGAATGAGAGAGTACCTCCAAGGCCATAACGGCATCGAATTTTCTTCCTTCTTCAACTAGTTTCTCTGATCAATAAATTTATAAATTGTTGGTGATTTGTAAAATACAGTGCATAATACCCAAAAACATAAGGACATAGATGAATGCAACCTACTTTCACAAAGATTACTGGAGGCATCCTGCATGCCCTGACGTACAAAGAATATTTAATTTTTTACAAGCATGATACCTAATTGCAAGCAAAGAAATTGAATGGACACCGCCACTGAAAACCATATTTCTTTAATGTAGGGAGGATGAAGTAATAAGTTCGTGTAATAACTCTTTCAGTTGAAAACCTGCTCTCCCACTTGAGCGGTTTAGTATGTCCAAGTTGACGCCTTGTTTCATGAGAAACGTCAAGGGAAAGATAAACTTTCTTCAATACAAGATACTAGTGGGAAGAAATAAGACCAAAGCAAAATAATGATTTTTCTACAGCCAAAAAAATGGTTACTTTCTACAAGCTGCAAGAATAACAACAAATGAAGAAGCCCAATAGCAAAAGCCAGTAGGAAGTGCAAATATTTAAGCTTTTTATGCTAATGAATCATATCCAACAAAGGTCTGCAATCCATGGATGTAAAAGACTTGAAGCATGCACATCACGGATGTAAAACAAAAGTATACAATAATGTTTCAAGGTTTGCATATGTACCGGCCGTTGTGCAACAAAATTCAATAGTTGAAGTTACTGGATCCAAACCCTGTTTGCAGGAAAATAATAAGTTGTCTAGCTAATAGTGAAGAATCTGAAGATGCACAGTTATCAACTACTTCCACCAATATACAATAACCTAATCAACTTGAAGGAAAGTACTGACAAATTTAAAGTTGGAGATAACCAATGCAAGATATCAATTGGCCAGTTATAGAATAAACATACAGCATGAAGTTGAGCAATCTTGATATTCTTCTCAACAGCATCAACACCCGTCACAGTAGCTCCCAGTCGAGCTAGTGGCTGAAGAACAAAAGAGAAACAAAGCTATAAATCATAAAATAACCATAAAAAACAGCATAAAGTTTCCAATGAAAAACTAATAACAATCTTAACCTTAATACTCTACAAGTTTAGATGGGGGACAATGTGCAACAAAGAAAGAATTCACATGTCCTAAATTCTAGCTAACAAATATAGTCACCTCAGAATCCATCATAGTGCTACAGACTCCCACAACAAGGATTTGGATAAAAGTAACATAGTTACCAAATTTAGATTCCACGTTTCTGGTTAACAAACATAGTCATCTCTGAAGTCTGAACTGATCAGACCAATATTGGTTTATCGTAGGCCAGGAGATAAAAAAGGCAAAGGTCTTTTCCAAACATCACAAGAAATAGGAGAATAGATATACCTCAGAAAGAATTCCACCTCCACAACCAACATCAACAATTTTAAGTCCTTCAAGAGGTTTAGCACTATAAGGGTCCTTCCTGAGACAAGGGAAACCTAATTATCATTAAAATAGAAGTCCAAAGAGACAAAATTAAAATGCAAACCTATTGTTAACAGTAATAACTTTGTTCTTTCGTTTTTCTTGCTGTTTCGTCTTTGGTGTGTCAAGAACCAATTCAGTTAACAAATACATCATTACAGTCATCTTACGCGTCCTTGTGAGATTATATTTAATTAAAGGAATACTAAACCATGCATAGAGTCAATAGATTACAAAAGTAGTTTCGAATCAATTAAAACATAGTACAGATCATTGCACATTTAACCAAAGTAGCTTCAAGAATAAACACCTCAAGCTCAAAAAATGGAGCTAACAAGGACTAAAAGAAAGAGGAGACTTACTTAAAATGTCGACATAGTGCAGAACGGATGAAAGCAAGTCTTGTAGGATTCATCACATGCAATGGCTTAAAGGGGCCTTCAGAATCCCACCTATTGATATAAAGGAAAGAGCAAATGCAAGTCATCCATATTCCCAAACTAACACAAATACACATAAAAACTATGCACACGGTAGCAGCAACATCAATATATATTAAACAAATTCACCCCTTGAAAAAAAATTGTACAATTCAATGTTCTGTTGTGTCTGTAACGATATATTCGTTGAATAAATTTTCTCTTTCAGTTTGAAAGCTCACCAGGAATCAGCAATTGCAGCGAACTTGGCGAGTTCATAATCCTTCAAAGAAGAGGGAGGCGAAGATTGTTGATTAGGTTGCGGTTGAGGTAGTGAAGAATCAGCATCGGAAAAAAACCTAGCAGCGTTGAGGAGAGGATGAAAACGGTGATGTTGAATGCGGTGGACAGAGATGCGAGTCAAGTTTCGGAGATGGTTGGCCATGGCCATTGCAATGGTTCCGCGCTCAGAATCTTCTTCTCCTTCCTGAACCCTTCAGCTAGGTAGATCCATGGATATGGACTTTGCCCGGGCTCCTGATTTGACCCGATTGTTAAAAACGGGTTCATTTTTATTTATTAACTTAATTAAATTTTTAGTCTGTTTTAGTTATTTAATTTTATACTTAATTTCGCCTTTTTAAAAATTGTTTCTTGTCAATTATTTTTTAAACCTAATTCATTAATCACATAGACGTTAACAAAATTATCAACTCAACAATTATGACATTATTAAAAACATCACATTAAAATATAAATTAGTTTTTAAGATTAAAAGTAATACTGTGGTCAGAATTAAAAAAAAATAAAAAAAAATCGATGAGAAAAATGTATTATAACAATGTGTGATGTTGAGTGTTTAAAATGTAGAATATAAATAAAATATGTACTTGATAATGATAATAAATTTTAGTAATAACATTATTACCAAAATTTGATTGAATTTCCATTATATATTAAAAACAACCAGACGCTAAATTAAAATTATATAATAATTTACGATATCAATATATAGTTTATAGTGCCTTCACTCATCATATGATGATAAAATATGTAGTGTAGTCTTTTACACTATTTTATAAAACATCATTAAGATATTAACTTCTTAAAACTAAAATCCCAACTCTCACAATTTTTTTTTTTTTTCAAATAACTACCTAGCCCAATTTTTCCGCGGTGCATGAAAATTGATAGAGGTGTTATTAAAGAAAGTCAACTTCAAAAATACTTAAGAAAAATATTTTTAAAAAGTCAACTTCAAAAATATTAAAGAAAATATTTGTAGAAAGTCAACTAACACACGCAAGCTTTTATCGAATATCTAAAAAATAGCGGTTCAAAGCAATCCTATAAACATAAAGTCAATAGTTAATTTTTAAAACATTAAAATTCAGGTTTAATTTCTGACTAATTATTACTTAAAATTATCTTTTAATTAATTATATTAATATATTCTTTTTAAGGATAAGCCAGGGTGGAGAATATCACAGAAAACCGACATTGTTTCTTCCCCACAGTCACTTGCTGGAGTGTGTAGAAAGGCAGTGACGTCAAGATTTGAATAACAACGAATCCGATCCAATCCAATTCTCACTTCAAAAATATCAAAAGCCGAATCATTCATATTCATTCACATTTCCTTTTTCATTCATATTCTTATTTTTATGGGCTTTGAATCCAACACATTTCACATTCCATTCTCTATCTCTCCTAAAACCCTCGCCGCCGCAATGGAAGCCAAGAAGCTTCAGCTTCGCTTCTCGCTTGGCCGCCAATCCTCCCTCGCGCCGGAGCGCGGCGGCGCGGAGGACGTGTCGGAGGCGCTGGATCCGACGGTTCGGTTGATGTATCTGGCCAACGAAGGAGACTTGGTCGGGATTGAGGAACTGTTGGACGCGGGGAGCGACGTCAATTTCACCGACATTGACGGCCGCACCGCGCTCCACGTCGCCGCCTGCCAGGGCCGCACCGACGTTGTTGACCTTCTGCTTCGACGAGGGGCCGACGTTGATCCACGAGACCGCTGGGGCAGCACCGTAATTTCACTTCCTTCCTCTTTCGTTATTCGTCTTGTACACTCGCTGTCACTGATTTTTGGATTGGATTGTTTAACAGCCTCTAGCTGACGCAATGTACTACAAAAACCACGACGTCGTGAAGCTTTTGGAGAAACACGGTGCAGAACCTCCGGTCTGTCTCTTCTTCTCCTTTCCTTCTTGTTATTAGATTTAAAACAGTTTATGTTATTCGTCTGGAGAGTTTAATGGACACGCACTTTTACTGGAAATATTATCTTCTTATAGACTTTTAAGATAGTTATTATAAAAGTGAAACGTAGTTCACACGCAATAGCTGTGTTGGTGATTGGATAACAGTATAAAAGTTTAAACTGCCTGGGCATGGACTTGGAGACTTCCTTGTGACATCTCTGTTCAGTGAAATCCGAATTTTTAATTAAAAAACAAGAGCATAGTCAGAGCATTTAAATAATAAAATGTGGACATCGGGTTTTGATAGTGGAGATTTTCGCCGGAGAGAATATCTGTGGAAATCCCACTCTTAGGTTTCATTCCTTGTCTGAGTATATTTAATTTCAGCTCCAAGTGGTCTTGCAGCCAAACTTTTTGAAGAGAAATCAGTGTATGCTCTGACAGTGTATAAACTCCTAAATACGATTCGGTTGACTTTTATTATAAATAAATACATTAAAGGTTTATTTATACTGATTTCTTATTGCTTGACAGTGTAAGTTTTATTATACTGATAGTACACAGATATTAAACTCCTTTTAGAATAGTTGGCTTATGACATCACATTGCGATTGCAAACTTTTTTTGTATTGTAGATAACTCCCATGCATGTGGAGAATGCTCGAGAAGTCCCAGAGTATGAGATTGATCCTTCTGAACTTGATTTTACTAATAGTGTTTGCATAACAAAGGTAAGGTTTTAAGTTTCCTTCTCGCTACATTTAATTGTCTTGTAACTGGATTTATCCTTTTGTCTTTTGACATAATTTCTTAAGTCAATATACCTTAGCTTATTTGGTGTTTCGTAATTTATATTGAATATTTTAGGGAACTTTCCGGATTGCATTATGGCGTGGAATTGAGGTTGCGGTCAAGACACTTGGAGAGGAAGTGTTCACCGATGATGATAAAGTGTGGGTTGGTCTACTTATTCACGTCAATTGGATCATTCAGTTATCACTTTTTAATCTCACCATGGATTTTGTTTGTTGGTGTCTGTTTATCAGAAAGGCATTTCATGATGAGCTTACATTACTTGAGAAAATAAGGCATCCAAATGTAGTTCAGTTTTTGGGTGCTGTAACCCAAAGCACCCCAATGATGATCGTCACAGAATATCTACCCCAGGTTAGTTTTGGTCCCACAATGGTCATAACTTAAGGAAGGTTTTTGTCATAAATTTTTTGCTCACGGTGTTTATGAACAAATTATATTGATTAGTTGGCAAATGGTTATCTTATATAACAGTGAGCAGAGTACAATGTGATCAGAAATTTATCGTTTTGGGTAGTCTTCAGAAAGAAAATGACGATGTAGTTTCAATTGGATTACTCAAAATCCAATATTATGTGGGAATGCTCAAATCAACAATAATAATTAAGAACTTAATATGATAAAAATATTTACCCTGGGACTGATATTAATTGTGTGGTGCACGGGTTATTTGCATTGGCCTGACAGGATTCGGCCTCTAAAGTAAGGAGGTGTGTAAAGTGTAGAAGTTAGGGATTATCTACCATTTATTGAAAGTCAATATAATTCAAGTTGATGGTGGATAGAATCTCACTTTCTAACCTTGTCTTCTCACTTTAGAGGAACTGAATCCAGTCTGACAAACATGCTCCTGTTCGATCTAGAAGTTATAAATATCTACACTGAAAGATTTTATGTAATGATAAGAGATACCTGTTTTAACCTAGTATTGATAATTGTTGATTTAGATTTTCGTTTCTCTTTATATGAGATTCTACTTTATGTTACTGAAACAGTGAAAAAAAAAATAAGAAGTGTATATAATTAGAGATCTCCTATACTTATGTGCGTATGTGTGGCTAATTATACCCTGTATTTTTTACAAATGTAATATATAACAATTTGGAATGAACTATCATCTCTTCAGGGGGATCTTCATGCCTACATTAAGCGGAAAGGTGCACTAAAACCAGTAACAGCTGTAAAATTTGCACTTGATATTGCGAGGTAAGTCAAGAGCTTCCATATCGTGCATGCATCACTTGCTCTCAGTTGGTTCTCAAGGAAACAAGCTTTCCCGGTTATTTTATTTTTGAAGAGTTGAATATTAAATGAAAATTTTCTCCTATATTAAAAATTTGTATTTGAATATTTCTGATCAATGCAATACGTTTACATTTTCAGGGGTATGAACTATTTGCACGAACATAAACCAGAAGCCATTATACACCGAGATCTTGAGCCTTCGTATGTTTTATGCTCTCCTACCCTGTCTAGTTGATTTTATTATTCTTCCACCATGTGTATGAAGTGTCATGGATTTTTCAGTAGAAGCATGCATTTTTCATTCATTCCTTGAATGGTTGAAACTGTTTAAAGTTTCTTCATTGTACTTGAGTAAGACAACAGAAATATTTTGCGGGATGATTCTGGGCATCTGAAAGTTGCAGACTTTGGAGTTAGCAAGTTGCTTAAAGTTGCTAAAACAGTCAAAGAAGACAAACCTGTGACAAGTCTGGATACATCATGTAGGTTTTCTTATACAATGGAGAGCCTTGTAATGTCTATCGCTAATAATGTTATGCATAAAAGCAATATTGTAAACTTGTGTTTCATGAGGGCTGTAATGTGCAATATGTTGCATATTCTATGAGCAAAAAAGGTAAAGAAATGCCCGTCTACTCAGTGACTAATAAAGACCTAGGGCTCGGTTTTACTAATTTGAATTTATTAATTAATTTATAAGTATTGTCATCTTTTTACTTTATTATTCAATTCGTTTTGATACTATCGTGAATGGTTCTGATTTTCATGGTTTCAGTTGATGAATTTGTTCAACTCTGTAACAGGGCGATATGTTGCACCAGAAGTCTATAGAAATGAGGAATACGACATAAAAGTGGATGTGTTTTCTTTTGCTCTGATATTACAGGAGGTAAAATCATTATTGCTCACCTTTGGATGCAGTTTTTTTCCTTATTTTAGAGCTTTTTATTCACTTCTAAGTTAATTATTTACCCTTATTATGCGAATGGTTCTCTCCTCTCTGGTCTTGAAACAAGACAACCTAAATTTGAAGAGTACAATGCTCGATTAATAATGTTGTGTTATTTGACCAAATAATACATGTTAATTCAATACTTTGCCCTTGGTAATTCCTTTTTATCTGAGTACCTAAAACTTTTAGAACGCTGATAATTGCATTTGCTTTCTGAAAGTTGGAAGCATCCCTTGTCAGAATGAGAATTTACTTTATGTTTTCTATTGCTTTTTTGTTTTATTTTTTGAGCATTTAAAATCATTTATTGTTACAGAATCCTGTACATAAAGTCGTATCCCCTACATATATCTGTTATTCACTTAGGTAAAAATTTCAAGTCCGGGAAAATGGTGCTTTTATAGGTGTATCATTTGTTGCTGTGCATCCTATGTTGCTTTCATCATTCAAATTCCTTCAGTGTTGTTACAGCATATTGAATTTTAGATATTTGGTGATGCCTTTTACTCTTTCACTTATCAAGTATACTTTAGGATGAGTCCATGGACAACTCAAGCACTCGTGACTCTTGAGACCTCCGCGTGTTTTGGCCCTCAGATCTTCCTCAAGATATGTATATAATTTATAATCGGGATATGCTATGTTTTATTGCATATTTTATGGTTGATCTAACAGACTAGTAAAGTTCTAGGGACTTGGGCTATCCGCGATTGACTTGTAAAAATATAAAAAATTATGTATACATTTATATATCCATGATCATCATGGTAAGATGCGATGCCTAATAGTTTGCTGCTGTACCAATATGCTTGGTTCTTGTACAATGTTCATTTTTACCTACTGTTTTACTGATAAACTTCAGAATACAATTATTTTATTTGTGGATCATGGGCAATTTGTAATCTAGAATATAAATGACAGTGAACAGTGGGTTTTTATGTCGATACGCCCAGCAAAACACTGACCGAAACTTCTATGGTTTTCTGTTCCTGTAGATGATTGAAGGCTGTCCACCATTCTATGAAAAGCCAGAAAACGAAGTTCCTAAAGCCTATGTTGAAAATGAGCGGCCACCATTCAGAGCATTGCCAAAGCTTTATGCTTATGGACTAAAACAGTGAGGGTTTTAAATACATTTTATTGGCAGCAGATTTGAATGTTTAGTTTCAAAACCTACCAAAAGTAGGAAAATAAAAGAATAAGTTTTTTACATTCAGGAAATCTGATTGTCCATAGGTTAATTGAGGAATGCTGGGATGAAAAACCACACAGAAGACCAACATTTAGGCAAATAATTGGGAGATTGGAAGAAATCAACAACCATCTTATTCAAAAGAGGCGCTGGAAGGTATCCCTTTTTCGTGCAAACATTTATTTGATCAGTTTTAGACCTAGTTGTGGTAGTATAATTTTGACATAATAGTAACTTTTGACACTAAAACTTATCAGAATGTGGGGAAGTTCAGCTTCAAAGACTTTTCCTGTATCAGTGGATATTAGCAATGAGCATCTGTGGTTATAGTATGAGCAGATTAAAAATGATTGATGCCAATATTGTGGCTAGGTTTTAATTTTTTCCTCTGCGTTTACCATTAACCCCCTTAAAGAAAAATGGAGAGTAAGATCACGGATTCAAATTGTACATTTTATTAATATCACCTTTTCAATATTTTATACTAACGTTATTTTGCTAGAGTGGAATGCGCATTGAATAGGATGTCCTTGAAAAAAAATTAGGAAACATGTTCAATACAAATGAGGTCTTTAAGGAGAGTATGAGAACAAGTGAGGTAAGCAAAAAAATAAACTAAATGAAACTAGGAAATGGTTAAAACCTGCCCAAAAATATAGTGGTTACATGGTTCCTAATTCCAGCCGTTTGTGGTCTAGTTTAGGCAAATGATCTCGGAGAATTATTGTAAAAATTCCACTATAGTGAAGTGACTATGGTAAATGTCTATGTACCTCTTTTTGTGAAATTTAATTTTATATCCATTTCTGTGTAAATTTATTTTGTTTACATGAACACATAAGAATTTGCTCTATCATTGTATCGTTTCTATTGGTTAGTATTAATATGATGTGACACTAATTCCTATTTGTTGCCTGGGTTAAAGAATGTTACACTGATAGCGTATGTAAATTAAACTTTTATTTTTGTTATAAAAAAGAGAGGAAATAGGCAACAATTATTGAAAATAGCATTACTACGTACCTGGACACACCAAACTAGAGGGAGTTGCTTCCTGCACCATACCATACAAATTGGTTCCTGTACTAAATAAATTTGTATTATACCAATAATTTCCTTATAATTTTTATTTTAAACTTAAATATTAAATAATTTTTTTCACACTCACTATTGAGTCACTTTCTTTCCGGATAAGTGCTGACTAAAGAAAAAAATTGTTAACATCTTTTTTAAAAAGATTACTATCAAATTTGTTAATATTTATTAAAAAAACTGTTATAAAAAATTGTTATCAAAATTATTCAAAAATTATTATAAAAAAATTTGTTAATATTTATAAAAGAAATTAATAAAAGATTGTTAATAAAAGATTATTTATTAAAAAAGTTTGTTAGCAGAAAATTGTTTTTTATTAAAATATGAGAGAGATCGTATGAGAGACAAGAAAAAATTAATACTTAAATTTAAAAAAAAAATCAATAAAGATATTATTGGTATATTAAAAGTTTATTTAGGGCAGGAAGCAAATGCTATGGGACAGGAAGTAACTGCCCAAACTAGATTACGAATTTTATAGTGAATTTAGATGGGTTTTCTTTTTTAATTTTTGTTGATTGAAAAAAAAAAATATTGCAAGAGCTTTATAGCTCTATGTCACGTCCATGTTCATTCACGAGTTACACTTCACAATACTCCAAAAGATTACTAATAGTATTTGGTTGATCCTTTCCTCTTTTTTTTTTTTTCATTTATCCATTATGGTGAATTTATTTTTGGTCTATATTCTTTTGGAGTTGGTTTCCATAGTATGATTCCAATGGTCCACGGTCTTTTCTTGGACTTCATCCCACATTCATAAGTAAAAAAGATAAATAGTATGGATTTCTTAACTGCTCTCTGACTGTTTTTTACCCATCTCGCTAGTGGAATGCCCTTATCAAAAGTGTGGATATTGTTCGATATGGTTATCTAACCTCGACAATTCTATGATTCTTTATTTTAGAAGGTTTGATATTTTCTTTGTTATGATATACAGAACCCTGGATGCATCCAGCACCTGGAAGCCCTATTTAGGGGTAATCGCACAAGTCCAAGTAGCCGATCATCTCGCTCCACGGCCAGATAAATATTTCCCATCGAGAACCAACAATTATTTTGATCGCAGTTTCAAGAAAAAAAGAAGTCGATTGTGGTGTCATATACTTGCATTGCGTGTCATATAGCCTTTTGTATATAACTTGCGCTCGACTTGCGGTTGAATAAAAATGAAGAATGTCACGTATCTTTGTGTAATTTTGTCCAAAGTTTTTCGTTCTACCTTATAAAGAACAAAAATCTTTTCCAAGTTTTATCTTTTCAAACTGTTATTTAATTTTATGCACGTTTTTAAGTTTTTTCTTCTCAAAAAGAAGCTACTATCATGTCCTTGTTTGTATTCTGATGTGTGGACCTCAGTGGAATTGAGAACCTGTCTGGACCGGAGGACAATTTTTTAACCGATTCTTGTGTCATCTTCTTATTAACGTGTTTGTAGAGCCCGATCCTTCCTCCATCTATTTTGAAATTGTGGATATGATGATTTTTGCTGCGAATTTCAAACAAGGAGTACTGCCTTTGTATATAGCTCGGTGGCAATATTTTGCTTAAAAGTTTCTTCCTCGGTAATGATGCTGCCTCAAATGATACTGAACGCGTTATTGACGGATACAAGCTACCAATGCCATATGTACGACTCTTGCTATGTTTAGTTGTGTAATGGCTTTTTGTTTGTCCTGTTTGATGAATAAAGAGTTAAAAGAATTTAAGGAATAACAGGGTCATTATGATACATATATGCAATCAAATTTTGTTGTCTCCTTGTTTAGGAATTACCATTTTTTATTTCTTTTTGTAGTTTTTAACAATGTGTTGGGAATTACCAGTTTTTATTTCTTTTTATAGTTTTTAACCATGTGTGCTGCGTATATTCTTTCCAATATAATCTGAAGTAGTTTGGGAAGCGGTTGAACCTGTAAAGCGAGATCTGCTTTTGCGATGTTTTGGGCATGTTGTCGGATAGTTTGACCTATCCAATGTCATTGGTTCAGTTCAGTGGCATTCTGTGGTGGTGCTGTACCATATGCTCCCTGCAACGCCAATTCTGCAAACAAGTCTACAACCACTATGGACACAAACATGCAATCGATATATGACACCATTTTGACCGTTGCCACTGCCTAACTTTTTTTTCCAGATTTTAAACTTTTTTTCCTTAAAAAATAAAGCAAATTGTGGATGCAACTTAAAGGAAAAGTTTTTCAATGTGCACTCAAAGGCTGACAAAATCTTCTAAACAATAGTAATACATTACAATTGAAAAGAAAAATGGTTAAAAATCTTAAGTATGACCTATTTTTGGTTGAATTAGGTTTTTTTCTTCTACTTTTAAAAGTATTTTTAGTAAGAGGTAGTAATTATGCTTGAGATAGAATTTGGCATTAAATATGAGCGCTCATGTAAAGTATTGGCTAAATTCCTAGAAAATGGAGGATAGTTAAACATATGGGAGATAAATAAAAATGAATTATATAAAGAGCATCAACTTTTTATAGGTTAAAAGGGACTTAGTTTGATAGAGGAAAATTTCATATAAAAGGAAAAAAATTATTTTGACAATATAAGTTCAGCTTCAAGAAGAAAAATAAATTATAATGTAAAAGGATGAAGGTAAAAAAAGTTCGAATCTTTAAAGGTATAAATGTCAAAACTCAAGCCTTAAAAGAAGAGTACAGAATATTATATTTCTAAAATTGATCTTTCTATTTTATTATAAGAAATATTAATGATTTAATTATTCAAATTTTTTATATTTTTTAATTAAATTACTGTTTAACTTTTTTCGTTAACTGATGTTATTCTATTTCGTCATTTTACTTATTTATTTCTACGTACTAAGAAATTTGATATTTTATAGTTAATATAAATATTTTTATAATTAATGTAAAATAATAAGTAATTTTTATTACTTTCATAAAAATTGTGTTAGAAAAGAAAGGGTATGTCATCACTTACATTCATAATGCTAAAAGTCTCTTGGTGGTAAGTGATGTCGTGAAAATTATAGAAAAACATAAATAATTTGTTATTCAATACATTCACAATAAATCAATAAAGTCACTTGTTTTATACTACCAACAATATTATTTTATATTGGTTATAAATTTTACAAATTTTTTAACATGCAAGTAAAATGATAAGGTAACATAACAGTCACGTTACCTAATATTCAGTTAGAAAATATAAAATATTTGAATATTTAAAAGAAACTAATAGGAACTTAATTAAAAATATTCAAATATATGAGGGTTAAACTTTAAATAAATTGAAAATATATTTACATTAAAAGTAAATATTCAAATATATATGACAAAAAATTAATTATAATGGATTTAAACTTTTACAATGTCAATATAAATATTTTGTACTATATTTGTCAATTGATAATCACTTTAATATAATTTTTAACATAATTACTATAAAAATTAACAATTTTACTTTTAGTGGAAAATTACTTAGATGGTGATGTGATTTTCTTTACCAATATAGGCCAACTAACTATTTTCTTTCACTAATATAACTAGATTTTTTTATTAATCTAACTAGATCATTGTTAATTCAAAAATAATAAGTTTAATTTATTTCAACATAACTTTAGAGTACCACAAACCTCATAAATTAATTAGGATGTATTTGTTTTAGCTTAAATAAATGACTTGAATCTATATTGTCTTACATGGTTTATAAAAATAGCTTAAGAAAATAAAATGAGAGTTGTAAACAAAAGTCTAAACCGAATTATTCAATAAAGTGATTTGCTTTGTCTTAGAGATTAATATGCTAGTTATTGCAAATTTTTAAGTGTGAAATATCTAAATATGAATCTAAGTCTTATATTTAATAAAAATAAACAAACTTGAACAACATATAAAAAAAAATATTCATAAACTTATTTTCTTAAAATTTTAGATTGAAAATAACGTCAATTCTTTGGATGAATCTGAATCATATCTTATTGTTATAAGATTTTCATAGTGTTTTTTCTTCTCAACTTTCTCAGTTTCTTATTATGTTGTAAATCATGCAAATTTAGAAAATAATTTATATGTATAATATATACCAACCTAGAGGAAAACATCTATCCTATTGATAGTTTAAAATTAACTTTGATATATATGATATTCTTTCATTTAGGTATTGACTGAAAAAAAAAACATAAATGCACACTTCCACTATTTTAGCATGACTGATCAGGAAATGAAAAAGAAGAAACACGAAAAAATGAAGTAGAAATAAGATGAAAGAGAATTCTCTTATTATGCTATAATTTTAACGGTGTCACGATTTCTGAAACACCAATCATTGTCTCCATACCAACGTTACCTTCATTCTCAATTTTCACACGTAAAATTAACAGCTGCAATGCAACAACACACACAACAACTGACACCATTGCATGTTACAACATACATTCATTTTGCTTCAGTACGATCTGAATTTGCAAACAGTGAACCTGAAAGCAATCACCAGACAGACAACTAATCAAAAGAACAACTTGGTAGTAAAAAAGACAATGCCATCACTTTTGAGAGAAATTAATAATTTAATTTCAACACCACTCTTCATCCTATATCAACTAGTTAGACATTATTTTAAGCAACCTTTGGAAAGTAACTGCTATAAAAGTTAACAATTTTTAATTATAGTAAACAAAGATCAAATCACATGCAGTGTGAAAAATGTCTTCCACTGATCACTGTTTACATATATTATAATTTAGTTATGAATGATGTTCAACAAGCTGGCTTAGAAGAAAACACTTATGAGGGAATGAAGAAGTGAATTGAACGTGTAGGTTGAGAGTTGAGACATATAGAAGATAATATATTTATCTTACTTTTCTTCGGTTTTGGTGCCTCATTTGTTTGTTTGTGGAAATTGTTAATTACATTGTTAAACATGTTAACAAGTGCTCATCACAGAATGTTAAACATGGCTAATAGTATTAAAGTGAATGTACCAAAGAATTACTGTTTGTGTTAGAAAAGTTGAGTGAAAGAAGATAGATGTGTACGGTGAAAAGGGTGTAAAGAAAAGGGAACCTTGTTGTCTGTAGGTCCATTTTAGCCTACATACTTGCGTGCTATTTTGGGAGCTGTTTTAGCACAGTAACTTTTGTCTCCCTTCTACTTTTTTTTTTCTTCTTTCTGTAGGGAAGATAAATACTCTTTTTATCTTTTTATTACTTGAAATTACTCTATTTTTTTAGATAAAAGTTTAGGCGAGATTAGTACCAGATACTCATAAACAGAAAACTTCAAAAACTTTTGCAGAACTATCCATAAACTACTCACCAATAAAGTTCTCATATTACTAACTACTAATAGTATGTTTCAACATGTAAATACACTATTTTTTCCTTTTCATAGATGTTAAAGTTATAGTGTTTTTTTTTTTTATTTTAGAAAACTATGATGTTTCTTTTCAAGAGTATAATATGTTTTTTCTGTGATGTAAATGAGAATGTCACGACTAATTTATCTCGTTTTTAACTAAGCTTTGATGAAGGCCAATTCTGAACACCTGTTATCATTATTTAGATTTCATAAAATAATGAGTTTGAATAAAGTTCTGACCACTGATAGTATAATAAGATGCTCAAAGCTATTTTTCACTGGCACTAAAACTCAGATAGACTAAAAATATCCTGAAATATTTATTTGATGAAATTACTCATTATTACTTAAAAGGTTCTGAACATAAAAATATAGGATATTTTCAACTTAGTAAAGAGATATAACTAGAAGGACCATATAAATAAATACTTAGAAGAACTAATATTTAACGCAAAAGAAACTTCAATTAATTAACAAAATATGGATCAATAAATGCATATATCACGGGTGGAGATTACTTTATTTAAACCAAGAATTTGACTTTTTGAAAAGGATCGTGAAACAAAGAGTTTTGTTGTCTAGCTCAAGTGAATGGGCTTGAATTAATCTAAACAAAGGTTACTGAAGTAATGGTAACTTTTTTAAAGGAATATTTATGTTAAGATTAATTTCATAATCAGTATCATTGCTCCCACATATGAAAGGATGTGCACATTTTTAACATGGTAACTTTTTAAGGTTTAATGGGTTAGTGTGAAAAAAATTGTTAATTAATAAAAAGCCGTCGTTATAGTATGACTTCTAAGTTATTATGGTAAAAATTTTCTGACTTACCTTGACCTTTTTTTATTGAATATCAATCTATAAACTGTGTTCTCAAAAAATAATATGAATTCACAAAATTATATACAAAAGATTAATGACTTGACCGGGTCATAATAATGTGCTGTGATACCAAATAGTAGTATTATCAGAAGTTGATCCAACATATTTGTAGCAGTTGTAAAAGTTCTAAAGTGCAAGTGAGCTTACAAACACAAAATCTAACTACAGAAATTAAAAATCCTAATTAATCATTAAAAGCTGAGTAATTAAAAGCAGCACAAACACAACCAAGCAGCATGAAGAAGCTGTTTAGAACTTCTTTAATGAGAAAAAAAAAAAAAAAACCCCTTTACTTTTAAAAAAAAAAAATTTTAAAAACTAATTTTAACTTATTTATTTTTTATTCAAAAAAAACTTAAACATTAAATACATAAAAAA
>Ga0099825_1004707_pt1 | contig 17792 bp, 6 predicted proteins | sample SiratroredBW_FD_76838 | JGI IMG/M metagenome (GOLD analysis project Ga0099825, IMG submission 76838) | Root nodule microbial communities of legume samples collected from California, USA - Siratro red BW | ecosystem: Host-associated > Plants > Roots > Nodule | place: USA: California | collected...
AAAAAAAAAAAAAAAAAAAAAAAAAAAAAAACCAAAAAACTAAAATGTGGAAATAAAAAAGCAATTAAGGAAAATTTAAGATTTAGTAAGGGAAGATTAGAGGTATAAAGACCAATCAAATGTTCTTAGTACGTAATTGGAAAAAGTAAAAAAGAAAAATCAAACGAATTTTAACAAGGACATGACGGCTACCCAACAAAGTAGGTCCGTGCGAAAATTCTTAGCCGCCTCGTGTAAGTAACGTTAAAGCTTATGCTTGCAACAAAGAAGAATCTTCGTTCTTGGTCTTATCAGAAGGTTCAACTTATTTTAAAACATTTTCACTTCTATGTATCAATTTATTAATAAAAGCTTCTAAAATAGGTAATTATTTCTCCAAATTATTCTCTACCGTACATCCCAGAAAGCTAAATATAGATATAATTTTGTTATACCTTCCTTACTAGTGGAGCAGAGTCTCAGAACTCCAACTTTCGGGCAGCACCACAAGAATCCCCGGACTCATAGGACAGATGAATAGAAAAATATCTTGTGTCGAGAGACGATAACACTCGAACCTTTCACTTCACCAAATCTCAAATGTCGCTCCAAAATCAAACGCATCGAATCTTTTATGATTCTGTTACACAGCTTTTTTTGGCGGGGCTTGTAAAAATATCACTGAGGACCATTGAAATCACTAACTATATTTTTTTTTTAAAAAATTCAACATTCCACATATAACAACGTCGTTTCAATTCCTTCCATTAGTCTTCTTATTAACCAATTCAATCCCAGCAACTTCTTTTGGGGTCAGTAATCCTAAACATCGAATTCTGTACATTTTAACATTTTGTTTTGGGAGTGGGGGTAGGGTGTATTGCACATTTAGTCAAGGGTGAAATTTTGAAATTCACCCAAATGTACTACAATTGGACTTTTCGTCTTGCGGAAGCAATGGAAAAAAATGGGTGCTCCTAGTATTTTACCGAATTGCAAAGATGCGCATTACTGCGAGACCCAGTGCAGAGATGGAAACAAGAGTACCTATGCAGTATTTGATCACATCATACTTTGCAGCTTCTAACTGGGCTCTTAATTCATGAATTTCCTGAAAGAAATATCCCACTTCAGATTTCAATCGAAACTGAACATTCTCCAATAAAAACTAAACTGATCATAAACTCACCCGATCGAGTTTGTTTGTCAAATTGGAGGTTTCAGCGTTCTGATTAGCAAGCTCATCACGTATGCGTCTGTGTTTATATTTGAAAGATATATAAATAAATGAGTAACATTAGGTTAAGCCAACTAAAGATTACTACGTCAAGAGTACCAAAAAATTATAATTGTGATTAATGCAGTTTATTTTTTAAGTGATCACTTTGAATAGCTTCGCGAGAGAGCTTATAGGGGGGAAATATTATTCCCCAAAACGAATCTGTTGAAAAACATCTCATACGTTTTCATAATTTCACTTACCCTCTTTCAAGATTCAGGTCTAGACGTTGTCCAGCAGTGACTTTGTCAATCTCGTACCTGACAGATAATTGAAGACAATGAAGTATTATTTGTGAAAGTGGAAATGAAATTTACTCAGTTGGAAGAATAGATTTGTTTAATGCTCCAAGGTGCGGACCTCAATTCACTTCTCATCTTTTCAATGTCACTACGAAGCTTTTCAGTCTCACGTTGCAACAGAGAAAAATGATGCTCCTGCATCACCAATCATTGAAAATGAGTTTTAACAATAACACTTTTCGCCTAAATAGCACAACACAAAACTATCCCTGCACACAAGTTTCTTTTTTCCCCAGTAGAATTAGTTATGGTCAGAATAGAATATTGACCACCACAGTATATAAATAACTTTGATTTTCGATGCCAAATCCTAACTCCCGACATTGCATCTAAATTGACAAAGGCCTAATATTCATGAAACACAAACTGGGGCTTTTAATTTTAATTTGCAGAAGGAGTTGAAAAATTGAAACCACTGTTGTATGGCATACATCTGCAGTAGTAACCTCAAGCCAACCCTGCTCCTCTTCTTCCCTTTTCCTACTACATCTAAGTTTTTCCGCCCTTCCTAAAAGGCATCTACATTTTGAAACAAATTAACAATGGAATATACAGATAGATTGTAGAAAAAATTACTTAGAACACAAACAAAATGAAACAATGCCCTTAAGGACTTTGTTGGGTTCGCAACAATCACTAGAAAAAAACAGAAGAGCAAGAATTAAAGTAAGCAACTGCATTATAACAAAATGTTACACATAGCACATATCAACACAACGTATAGTGCTTCCCCATAGAGTTTCACATGTTCTTTATATATAGAACTAAAGAAAAAGAATAACAAAAACCGCAAAACATGTGAAAATCAAAACACTATCTACTAGACGCTTTGTAGTAGATGGTCTTTTTTGTTCTTCATCAAACGATTTAGAGCCAATATAGCACAATTATCCACCTTGACTTCAAATCATGAAAGAGTTCCCGCATCATCTTTAGTTATCTTGAAGCAAAAGATTAATCTACTTCAAGCAACATTTGAATATCGATTTTGGCAAACTTTATAAATACATCTACAAGATTCTCCTCCAAAGTTACCATCACAATCCTAACCTCCTTGAACTCAACGTGTCTGAAAAAGTGCAGTCTGGCATTGATGTTCTTGGTTCTCTCATGGAAGATCCAAGAATCAGCTAGATTTATGACACTATGACTATCAATAGTCACAAAATCCTACATAATACCAAGCTGGGTGATATACTCAACCTGACTTGTAGATAAAGTCACCACTAACTGTAAACTTTCCAATAAACTGCATTTTCAAACATTGTGAAAACATACCCAAAATTCGACTTTCTACTGTCAACATTCCCTGCATAGTCTACACTACAAACCCTTCTACAGTTCATCCACTATGGGTAGACCATCTATACACCAGTTCAAGCGATATTGTTCCGTTCAAATATCTTAGCACCCACTTGAAAGCCTTCCAACGAACACGTCCAAAATCTACTATGCACCTGCTAACCACTCTTATAACATGCGCCAAATTCAGTTTGATACACACAATCTCATACATGATGTTTCCTACTCCATTAGCATATTAAATAGTTATTGTCTTCCTTAGAATTAGAAGAGCTTAGAGTGGTGACCCAAAGGTTTATCACAGATTTAATTCATGCATCCTAAATCTCTCAACAACCTTCTTCAAATATCCTTGTTGATATAGAAGCAACACTCCAACCGTCTCATCCCTTTGTATATCCATCCCAAGTATTTGCCTCACGAGACCAAGATTTTTACATCTCAAACTCTAAGTTTAATCTTTCTTTGAGCTCTTTTATTTCATTTTTATATTGACTAGCTATAAGGATATCTCTACATACAAGAGCAAGAACAACACACTGCCTTCTTCTCCTTTCAGCATGTAGAAAACTGCTGCTATGGAACTCCATCATCTGCCTTAGGAAATCATCAAATCTCTTATACATAGTCTTAGACTTTGTTTCAAACCATACATGATTTCAACAAAAGACACACCTATCCTTGATCTTCAACAAACCCTTCAAGCACTACATGTAGATGGTCTCCTCCAAGTTTCTATGCAGAAAAGTTGTTTTAATGTCCAATTGTTCCAACACCAAATTTTATTGGTTAACAATTGATGTTAAAATCCTTATCCAACAGTGTTTTACCGCAGGTGAGAAGATTTCATCATAGTTTATCCCCTTCACTTATGTAAAACCTTTCACCGCCAATCTTACCTTGATATTTTCTTTCTCCACACCTGGTATTCCCTCCTTCTTGAATACCCACTTGCATCCAACTAACTTTTGATTTTTTGGCAGATCAACAAGTGTACATATGTGGTTCCTCTTCAAATATTTAATCTCCTCTTCCATGACACACTATCGCTGTTGACCTACTACACCTCCTATTGTGTTTTAGAAGCTTCTAGAATCTAAACCTTCTATCTATTCAACTCCAATAAAAGCATAGCAGATGAGATCAACATATTCAAACCTCTATCTTGGTTTGATCATCCTCCTCTCTCCATCACATGTAAGTTGATAGTCGAAGTCTAAATTCGCACGTCCTGACTTTCTCAAGTGAGAAGTAGAAGGTTTATTCTCGTCATCTATTGCTTCATCGTGTAACGCCTCTAGACAGGCTAATCCAACACTAGAAGATTCCACCTTATCGTAAGCTTCCTTTCTTTGAATCTCTAGACATATAGCCATTCGAGTCTCATTAAATGTGACATCCCTTCTCATGCAACATCTAGATTCCCTAGGCTCCAACCTCCACAACTTATACCCTTTTACTCCTTCAACGTTTGTGATGAAGATACATCTCTCTGCCTGTGCTTCTAATTTATCCTTTTTGACATTTGCAAATGCCACAACACCAAACACCTTTAGATTATCATAATCTGCTAGCTTTCCACTCCACATCTCCATGAGAATCTCAAACTTCAAAGCAAACAATGGACCCTACTATAGTGTCTGCATCTTCAAGTGCTATTTGCAAGATAGAAAATCTAGTTAAAAGCTCTAATGCACCAATACTTTAACTTATGTCACGTATCTGGTACATATTGGACAATAATCTAGGATTCTTCTTTGATACATATCAATGAAGTATCTAAATTTATGAAGCTCAAATAATTTTGTAGTAAAGATTTATAATTTTTTTTATTTTGGCAGTGTTTAAGATATATAGACATTATTTTGCTTGCTTTCGGCTTTTAGTTATTGCACACTAAGATTTTGAGTTTGGAAAATGTTAACAGGTAAACATAGAGGAAAACACTTGTTGAAAATTCATAAAGCTAATAGGTATTAATTAGCTATTAAAATTTTCAACTCCGCCTACGGCTCTATACCTGGTCCTAAGCCTCGATAAAGGATGAGGGTCGTCATAAGCCTTTGGCAGCCGATGTAAAAGTTGTCAATATGACATATGGATCACTCACAGCATACTTCTACTCTAAGTGTAAGTTGAATGACGCCCTGTGACATCAATCCATTTAATCAACTGCACCCGGTGAGATAAGACTTTGATTTTGTTGTTGTTATTGTTTAAATATCATATTTTGCATCATTTTTTTTTTCTTTCCTTAACAAGGGACAGGGTACTTGTTAGCTGAACCCTTCAAGTTATAATTGTTCCAAATTCCAAGACAACACAATGCTGCGCGACATAAATTCGTACAATCTCCACAGATTGCTAGTCGCGGGAATTCATGATACAATGCTGACATATATTCTCACTAAAATTTTTCCATGGGAATAACCAACTGCAATAGTGGCTATACACGAATTTCAATCTATAATTGCTATAGCTAACCAAAGGCCATAATGAAAGTGAAATCTACTTCTGAATATGCACTAATACCTTAAAGGATTTTAAAATTACACTGTCATCAACACATAAACTGACAGATATGGTAAGTTTAGCTAATTCATACCAAAGATGGCTACTAATTGGTTCTCAGCGAAATTTCTTGACACAGTAGGTAAAGAAATACCTGAGAACTTTGCACTTCAGATTTGAACTTGGACAGACTCGATTCTTGGAGCACCTCTGACTGCGAAACTCCAGACGAAAACATAGCAAATCACTTATAGCTCCAAATTCATAACGCCTAATTCAGGCCTCGCGAAAAACGGGAAAAGAAACAAGAAAACCACCTCACCTTTTGCATTTCGATTTTCGAAACAAAAGAATTAGCTACATTTTCCAAACTATCATTTAGAACTTCGGTAATTGCAGAAGTTATCGCTTCGGCCTGTTTGGACGGAACTCCTTTGGCCTCTAAACCCCTTACCTAGGGCAATAAAATTTGTCTCACAACCCAAACAACGAAAGCAACTTCTTAATCAAACAAAAAGTAATTGAAATCTACCAGCCCAAGTGTGTCGACGAGGAACGCGCGCTTTAGGTTAGAGTTCAGAGCCTGCGAAAGGTGCCTGCTACTGTGCGACGTCGTTGAAGGGAGTACATGCTCGAGGTCGCGGTACTTGGCCAGACAGAGACGATGATTGGAACACAATTGAAAAGCGCGTTTGCACAACGCCATTCAACGCAAGTCCAGAAATGTGAACTACGAAATTTGGAAAGAGAGATTTGGGCAAAAGAGAGAAAAACGGAAAAGCTGCAGTCTGCAGAGGCGGGCACGAAACAAACGCGCTCTTGTCCAAGATTGCTTGCCCGAAAAGCCAGTCGCCACTTTTTTACTTACTTGATTAATTAATTAATTAATTATTATCTGTGTGTAAATAAACTTTTAATAATGTTTTTAATCTTAAAATTTTAGATCAGTTTTTTTTTTTCTAAATAAAAAAGACGTTTTCTTTCGTCAAATATTAATATATTTTTTATTTTAAAGATTAATAATGTGTCAAAATCAGTGGTCTTTGAGTAATAATTAATGAAAATAAAATTACATTTTTTAAAATTTGAGTGACTAAGACATTATTTTTTAAATTTGAAAAATCAATGATCATTTAATCGGAGATATTTAAGTTTATATGAAGTACGGTGTTCCTCAATATGTTTTTCAAGATTTACAATGCATTGTATCTTTAAATTTTAATTTGATAAATTTAAAGTCAAGATATGTATGTTGATTTCGGATTTAAAAAAGTTATGTGTAAATAAATATATGAATTGAAGTGTTTATAATTTATTAATTAATTTAAAAATCATGTGAAATTTAAGTTTAGAAAATATAAGCCTTCTCTAAGACTGAATTTGCAAATTAATGTAGGAGTTGCAGTATTTGTTATATCCCTCTTTAATTTGTATGAAATGAGTATTTTTTATCCGTGCGATGCGCGGAACCTTTTAAAGCAGAATTTAATTATTAGTAATAAAATATTTTGTATACTGTATAAAAAAAATAAGAACATATGGATTTCAATAATATTAATAATAATAATTCAAGTAATAAATGATAAAACATGTCACTATATATAGTAGTATGAATTACCATTCAATTTTTATTTATAAAATCATGGTGTGTTGACTTTAGAAGAGATTAAAAAACATATTAGTATTGAATTTAATCAGCTAACATTCCTAAAATAAAACAATATAGAGAACATACATATGAAAACTTAATTCAAGAAATACATATTAGTATTGAATATCACATTTAGTATTTAGTTATGATAAAATATTTCTCAATTTTAATGCTTTTTAATTTAATTAAGGAATATCATTTTATGTTGATTAGAAAATTGGTAACACGTTCCTCTTAAATGGAGTGACTATCTCATTATTGCTTAAAATACTGTCAATACTCATGTTAATAATTTTATGTAGATTTATTATTTTCATCTGAACATTGATTAGACTATATTATAAACATAAGATTACACTACAGATGTTATAATTCTAAAATTTTTACTCTAAGATAAACCATCTGTAAAGTGACCTTTTATTGAATTGTGTTGTCCTTTTACAATCAATATTGTAAACGTACAGTCAACATAGTTTTAAACATATATCTTCTTATCTAAATATAAAAGACACAATGTAACTACAAAAATTAAAAAAATTATGTATATATAAACCAAAAACAAACAATAATAGTTTTTGTAGAAAAAAATATCTTAAAAACGTTGTTAAACCATGTACTTATAACCACATTTTGAACTTCTCTTGATGCAAGAAATGCATTCCATTCACCAGCATAATTCCCAACTACAGTCCATTTAATTTCAAAAACTATAAACTATTCTTAAGAATTAGCATTGATTAAATAGTTTGGAAAACGCAATATTTGAAAACTATTCAATAACATACACTAAGCTTCATTGGGCAATACGTTTGCCAAAAAAACTCTAATAAAAAGAACACTAACAAAGTTTAAAACATTAACCACTTTAGATCTTAACATACTTTGAAATCACAACATTTATTTCAAATTTTAAAATAATCAATGATAATATATTACTCACATGGAGATGACATTTAACTTTATTTTCTTTTTTTATTTAACTAATTCTTTTATAATCTTAACGTCTATGAGCACTTTCATATCTATATCATAAAAAAACTTGATTAAGTCACAAAACACATTATCTACAAATATAAAATAGAGCATTTAACAATAAGTTATCTATTAAGTAATACGTGTCTAAACCAAAAGCAAAAAAATAATATGTTATGAATTTATTTGTTAGACAAAATTGTTATTAAGTAAAGTTATCTTTGTTCCAAATTGAACTTTTATTTTAGAAGGATGGTGGGTCGTTATAAAATGACCCAACATATGAGACAACATATGAGACAATACTAACAGATTGGATATAATACACATTATCCTCAATATTTTTGTTTTAGAAATTAAAAATTATAGTAATTCTCATTGAACCATTAATTCAAACTTCGTGTTATAAAAGAACAACACATAAAAAAACAAATAAATTACTACTTAGATAATTTTAACATAAGTTATAAAAATAATATCATTTAGTTGTCTCATGGAACCAACTTATTAAAAATAAACACTTGTTTAGTGAAAATTGTTATTAATTACAATCATATAATCTTTGACAGTGATATTTCACTATTCTCTTTCTTCTCTTTCACAAGTGACTTTGTCTGTGGAGTGAATTTACTTTTATATAATATGAATATATTGAAATCATAGGCGTGTTAGAGAAAAAATGTTAGAATAAAAAAAAAATGAAGACAAAAATGAAAAAGTGAAATATTATATAATGTTATTGAAATTAAATAAACATAAAAAAATCTAAATAAACAAAATTTAAGTAATAAATCATAATATGATGAAAGTCAAGACTTTGTATGAAAAAAAAAAACTTAAGAAAGACGAAGTTTAAGTTGTAAAAAGTAAAATAGTCGAGTAATAATATATTAAAAAGGTTAATTATGAACCCTAATATAGTACAAAATAAGTCTTTCACTAAAAAAACTAATACGAAAAATATAAACAAAGTCTAAGTGTGCAAAAGTAAAAAAATAAAAAAAATAATAATGTATTTTATAAAGTTACAAATTATGTAAATCACTACAAGAAAAAAACTAAATTATCGACAAAACCTTATCGATAGAATTTTATTTGTCCATAAAATATCATTCATCGCTGATTACCGATAGATTTATTGACAGATATAATCTTTCGCTAATTATGGATATTAATTTTTATAATAAAATTAATATTTGTTGATTTATCGACGAATTTATCGAATAAATCCGTTTGTAATTACCGACAGACCCAAAAAATCTGTCAGTAATTACAACAAATTTTGAGTGTTTTCTATAGATTTATCTCGTTAGTAATTTTAATTTTTTTATACTCAGTTAAAAACATAATTACTTTAAATGACAACAAAATATGACCTTTGATAATTCAAATTTAAATTTCAAATTCAAACATGCGATGTTCGAATCTTACCCATTCATTGCCCAAAATGTTTGGGTTTTATCGTGAGTATAACTTTTAACCTTGGATGAAAATTATTTGTTTTTAGTCTATATTCGAGTCAAAAAATATATTAAATACAAAATGTAAGGCATCGTTATGACAAGATATGTACCACAAAAAAAATGCTTAAGAAAAATACATCATAGTATACGTCTCACAAAGAATATTATGAGTAATTTATAGGGTTTAGAGATATGACAACACTTTCCTATGCATTGTAACATCCTTTTAGCAAACCTTGAAACCAAAGATGAAGTAGGATTTCAGAGAAGAGATGCGAGTGGAAAAAAAAAATTAAATAAGAAGCATAGTGTTTTGTAAAGTGAGAAAGATAACAAATGTGGGAGTGAGGAAGGTAAAGTGAATGGAAAAGGAGAAAGAGAACATGATAAGAGATTCAATAGAAAATTAGAAAAAAAGTTAACCAATATAAGTATGAGAAAGAGATAAACAAAGAGCAATTTAACTTAGAAATATAAATACCTGAGCCATATGTGTTATTTTCTTTCATTGGCAAAGTTCATTATTTTTTTAATGATTTTATCCAAATGTAACTAGAATTATCATTCACACTTTCTCAATTGTCATACTTTATAAATATAATTATTATAGTTTATTATTTGTTATTTGAGTTATATATATAAGCTTGTTTTATATTTGATTGAGTTGATAAATAGGTTCATAAAAATCTAAAATTATTAATGAAAGTTGTTGAATTTGATTAGTTAACTTATTTATTTAAGATTAATAATAATAAAAGTAAATATGTTTTATATAAATTAAATAATGAATTCAAATTAAAGCTAGAAATTATGAATCTAAAAAAATAATTCGTGCAGCCACAAAATAAACATATATAAATTAATTAAATTAAATTAAATAAATAAAAATTAAGTAATATAACCCTTTAGCTCGTTTTAGTGTGTGTCTAACCTATTTCAAGGTAAAGGATACAGTTTATAATGAATTCTAAAATATAGTTAAATAAAAAAAAATATTGGAATGGGTTGAAGATTTAAATAAAAGTGGAGAATATATGTCAGTATCATTTAAATATATTCACAAATTTATTAATTATCTTTACTACTTATTTGAAGATATATGAAAAGTTTTGATATATAAATTCTTATAAAGCTAAAAAATTAAACAATATGAAGCTTATTATTTTTTTAAATATTCAAAATTCATAAAAAATTAAAGTTTTTTAATAAAAAAATATAGATATGCCATTAGAGTGATACAGCGTCGATCTGCATTATGTCTCTCAATTTAACGTCAAAGACCTCAATTTTAGTTTGTACGAATAAAATAATATTTGTTGAACTTGGATGGTCTTTCTAAATGGATTTATATAATTCCAGATATTATTTTTATGAGTGATATTTTCTTAAAATTTTGTTTAATGTGAAAAATCAGTAGTGAGATGCGAAAGTAAAATTATCAAAACAATTACTTTTAAAAGGAAATTGCCTAAATTGACACAACCAAATTCCAAGCATGTCATGTATAAGTTTGATTGAGATTTTTTTGTACATTTTATATAATTTTGGTTCAACAAACCAACATATAAGAAAACAAGCACAAAACACTTGATTATATATATATATATATATATTGCTAGAATAAGAAGTTTATTCATTAATTATAATTAACCTTCAATAATATTAGATAACTAAAAATGTCAACTTAATTAACATAATCCTGAAAGTTAAGATTAATTAATACCATTATCAACTTACCAGTTATTAACAAGGTAATCCAAAATTGTCTCCACACAGTTACAAAACTGATAATTCCACAACTAATTAAATAATAATCATCATTTAAAACTAAAATATAGTATTGTAAATGTTATCTCAATCTTATAATAACAAACTAGTTAAAGAAAAAAATTCCGAAAAAATGTAGTATTTAATTAATCAAAATTAAGTTAACAACTTTTTAATAACTCATATTTAACTTTTTATATTTTAATTTTTGTAATTATATTATTTAGTTTTTATATAAACTAGGAGATAATTTTAAGAATGAGATATAATACCCTATCAAAATATATATTAAAAAAGATGTGGATAGATTTTTATTAAATGAAAACGATATATATAGTTTTTAACAAACCAAATAAACTATTAAATAATTTTTATCCCATTTTTTATAAGATTAAAATTTATAGGATATATAAACAAATTCATATCTTGAATTTAGATCTAAAAATCATAAGACAAAGTGATTTTTATGATGAACCAAAAATTAACTAAGAAAAGAGTTGGAGGGTGACCATGTATTGTGACTGACACGACACTATTTATATCCCTCTTCGTAACTCCAACAGAGAATGAAAAAGAAAACCCTTGCGGCTCTGCTGCAAATAGCGTGTTATATAAATCGACTTCCGATCGTCCATATAGTCGTCATAACGTAACCGCAGATTTCATCTAGGGTTTCGACGGTAGCTATCTCAGGTTCTTCCCTTAATCCCTCTTTAATCGTGCTTTATTAATATTTAATCATTCGAGATGTGACTTTATGTTAGGGTTAGGGTTAGGTTTTAATTCGCTTCCGATTCATCGTACGCCTTTGTCGATTCGTGTACGATCTCCTCCCTTCGCCCTCATTTTCCGGCATCGATGGAATTTCGTTTTACCTTAATTCCCTGTGGTGTGACCGATATCTGCTCTTCGCAGGGCTTCGATTTCGAATCTGTAATTTATATAGGTTTGGGCGTGAAGGATTTGTGGCGTTTGCTGTGTGTTTTCCTGGTAATGGTTAACGTGTAAGATTGAACGGTTTTCCTGGTGCCGAGAAACAGCTTTGCTCAGATGTATGCACGAGACGGTTTTCCTGTAAATTCGTTGATGATGCAAAAAAGAATGATAATCAAGTTAAAATTTTAACTAATGCTTTTGATTGTGAGATAAATTTCTAACTGTGGTGGATCGTAGGAACTGGGAAATGGAATTCCAGGGAGATGTTTTACTTCTGGAGCTGATGGATTTGGGAGTAATATTTTGTTTGGAATTACTAACCAAGGACAGTTAATTTGGATATATCCCATGTTAGTTGCACTAGAACTGTCTGGCTTAAGTAGAGAACAAGTCCGAGTGCTGAGTGCACCTGTGGTAACTTGTGACTGTTGGGAACCAGCTAAAAAATATATAGTTTGCTGTGTGGATTTTTATTGTTCTGTCTGTGTCCCAGTCTATCATTACCTACCACAAACAATAACATGACATTTTGTTTTAGATATTTAGACGGAGTATGGAACTTAGTTTGAAATTTAAAATCTCTTAATGGGATTTCAAAGTGATTTCCTGCATGGTCCTTTCATATAAAGTGAGAATTTAATGAGGAAATAGAGCCACACCATACTGTGGTCAAATTATTCATAAGCTTATTGATAAGTGTCAAATTATTCTAACTTGCTCATTAATGGATTCCCATCTCAATTTAATGTATAGTACATGGACCAAAAATGGAACATCTCCCATAGTTGCAATGGTTTCTCCAGCAGTGCAATTGAATATGTTCTATAGCCACACCATCAGTTTGAATTGTTGCCTTTTGAAATCCATGTCAGACCCAGAACCATTCACGTACATGTAGTTAACATCTTAAGTTATTGTGATAGTTGATTCATGATATAGTATCAGAGCCTCTATGACCATGTTGTCAGGTTAGTGGTCCCTTAGCACCCCCTTTCTTCTAAATAGAATTCGTATGTTTGCACAAGGTTGGAGGATTTGGAGCATTGTCCATGTTCAAGGTGAAAGGGCTCTTGTGTTAGGGGGCTTATTAGACATATAAAACAATTCACACGCTTTTACCCAACACCTTAAGTCTTTTGGAATGCTGGTTCATAACAGCCTGGACCTTGTAGAGAAGGATTTGTGCATTTTTCACTTTAAATTATGGAGATGTAAATAATCTGTAGATGTAATGTTGGATGGGGTTAACCTGGTCCCATATAAAGCCTAATCAATACGAGGATGGTTGTTTGGGAGGGAAGTATGCTGAAGAACTTGTTTTCATTTTAAGGGCACCTGTATTTTTACGTTAGCAAGATGTAGCTGTCTATAACCGTATGTGTCTCCTTCTTTTCTCAGTGGTCATTTTCTTTATTTTGTTCCTCAATTGCCTTTACAGGATAATAGTATTTCACCATTCACCAAACCAAAACTATGCCTCCAGATGCTTTTCTGTGTGAATTAGTATTTTACCTTGTCCCTCTACTCTATTGGGTTAGCTTCGCCGAAAGATGAAGTGATATGCTTCTGTTGTTTTTTCAAAGGTAGAGTGATCTTATTTGGGAATATATTAATTGTGAGAAGCACGTGAATATTATGAAGAATGGTGCCCAGGGGCTTGCTATCAATTTTTTGGTGCTGAGTGCAGTGGTATTTGATTGATGTGAATGTGAGATGGATTGCATGTTGAAAATTTCATGTTCTATACTGTTGGAATTTGCGGTTTTTATATTTTGAAGGGGAGGTAGGGGGTTTGGCTTGGCTAGTTGGCTTAAGGATGATATTGGATGTTGGTTGTGATGTGGACAGGAAGGAGGCGGTGGCTGGTGGTGTTGGTTGTGGTGGAGGTGGTTTTGCTGATCAGTTGTTGTTGAGGGTAGGAAAGAAAAAAGGTGAAAATGAGTTCAGACAGCCGCAGCAGGAGCAGGAGCAGAAGCAGGAGCCCAATGGACCGTAAGATCCGATCTGATCGATTTTCCTACCGTGATGCACCTTACAGGAGAGATTCACGTCGGGGTTTCAGGTTTTCTTTTTGGAATTTAACTATTTATTTGCTGTATTGCTTTTCTACTTAAATGTATTGGTAGGGGCAGTTGAAGAAGATTGGAGTATGCTTTTGGTAGAAGAGATTTTGAATCTTTCTTATGCTGTTTGTAAAACCTAAGCATGTCCCATTTATTTTCTATTCTTGTGGTATGCATTCTTCTTGTTCTGGCTGCTGCTGTGATTAGTTGGGAACTTAAGTGATAGGCTTTTGACTCTCAAGCAGATGGGGTGTATTTACACAGCCATTTGACATTTGCAACACGAGCATGCATTTCTCACAGCGGCAACACTAATTTGAATTTTTTGTCAGCCGAGACAATCTGTGCAAGAACTGCAAGAGGCCTGGTCATTATGCAAGGGAATGCCCTAATGTCGCAATTTGCCACAACTGTGGCCTCCCTGGGTATGGAACTTTTTTCTTCTTAAAAGTTGGTATTTATTTAGATTTCAATTAACATGATTATGCTTTAGTTACACTTCTTCTGCAGATAATTTGCAGTGAAATTTGTTTACCTGTCATAATTTGACTGTGGTTATCTTTCAGGAATATGCCTATTATCATTCATCTTCTGTTCAGTTTTATTTCTGTGTTAGGACAAATTGGTTACGCTTTTGTTCTTAAAATTCAATTTTTCCTTCTTTCTACATTTACCTTTCCATGGATGGCACTGAACTTCATTTCAAGATTTTCTTTTTGCTGTATATTATTGAAGCATTACAACCTTCAGTATCTATTATGTTGTCTGAATTTTCTTAAAAAGAATTGGTTTTCCTTAATTCACCTGTTAGGTTCCATCTCACAATGGCATCTTTAAATTCAAGGTGTTTATCTGTAAACTATTGTACTGTATCACTTCTGTCTAAATTTGTATTGCAACTATGTGCTATGTTCTTTGTGGTTTCTGTGGATGGAAGTCGTTTTGGTTGCTGAATCGGATGGCAGATGTGTATGGGCGCCTTAGTGTTGCCATAATGACTTCTTGTTGATCCATGTAGCCACTCTTTATTTCATTATTATTGGCCTTTTTCATTGGAGCTAGGATGTCTGGGACAGAGGCAGACACTCTTTGCCTGTACCTGCTCTTTGATATTTGAGATTTGTGTTGTTTGAGACTCTACAGATTTCAAATCCGAATTTTAAAATATGGTTTGTATGTTTTTGTTTATCTATTTCTCAGTGTTTTTTTTGACTTCAAACTGTCAATTATACCGTATCTGCTACTGGGGTTTACTTTTCTGGTCTTAAATATTTGATCAGGCACATTGCTTCTGAATGTACCACAAAGTCACTCTGCTGGAACTGTAAAGAACCTGGCCACATGGCCAGTAATTGTCCAAATGAGGGCATTTGCCATACTTGTGGTAAAGCAGGACACCGTGCTAGGGAATGCACCGCTCCTCCAATGCCTCCAGGAGACTTGAGATTGTGCAACAACTGTTATAAGCAGGGCCACATTGCAGCTGAATGTACGAATGAGAAGGCATGCAACAACTGTAGGAAGACAGGCCACTTGGCACGTGATTGTCCTAACGATCCTATTTGTAACCTGTGCAATGTTTCTGGGCATGTCGCTAGACAGTGTCCAAAAGCCAATGTTCTTGGAGATCGCAGTGGTGGCGGAGGCGGAGGCGGTGGAGCTCGTGGTGGTGGTGGTGGTGGTTACCGTGATGTGATTTGCAGGAACTGCCAGCAATTAGGTCACATGAGTAGGGATTGCATGGGCCCCTTGATGATTTGCCACAATTGTGGAGGTCGTGGTCACCTGGCATACGAGTGCCCTTCAGGTCGGTTTATGGATCGCTACCCCAGGAGGTATTGATGGATTGAAATTTTCTGCTTTCAGTTGTATTGATGCTTTTTCTATAATTTTCTCGCAAAGGACAGATTGATGAGTCTTGGTAGTGTATGTGTTTGGCTTTCTTTTTATTATTTTTAACTAGCTAGAGAGACATGACCATGATGCCAATTTATCGGCCATTTATAGTTTATGGTATTGTGCCTGTGCTAGGAATAAGAATTTGCTAGACGTGGTATTGTATGCATTCAGAGTTACCTGATAACGTTATCTTTATTGGTCTAGTACATTACAAGTATTTAATGTATGCTTATATTTACATATTGTCATTAGATTTATATATATTTTTAGTTAATGTAATATATTAAGTTTCACTTTTAGATTATTTAAAACAAGATCAAATGAAATAATTATTTTTACTTCTCAATTTGATGTACGTGATGAAATTATTTTTCGTCCATCATAAAATGTCTAAATAATGAAATAAATTATTTATTTCCTTTAGTCATTTTGTCTGATACTATTTCTTTGTAGATTGGACGAGGCCGTAATTAGTAAATTGGGCTGTAAGACTTGGTTTTTAAACTTTGGACTTAGTGGTGATAACTGTTCTGATTTTGAATTATCCTTGTGATTTATCTATAAGATTTTATAACTGTAAATTGTTCCATAAATTGCTAATGCGGTTTTGACATCAAAGTAAGCATGCACCACTTACCTCTCAGATAAAATACCTTAAAGTTCTGGCGCAAGAAATTAGAAATTAAACAAATCGGCTTAAGGACACAAATCGGTCCTTTGTTTTTCAATAAATGATGGTTACATGTGATAGCTTTTCTCATTAGGTTCTATTTTTTTTTAATTAATTGATGTATATTGAAAAAACCGTGTTAGAAGTAGATTGATTTTATTTTAAAAAACATTGTTAGAAAAGATGGGAAAAATCTTGAAATTTTTTCTTTTTATTTTCATTGACATGGTTTGTTGGATTTTAATGATGAATTTGAGAGAGTTGATTTGAATAAATTTAATATGAAAGTATTTGAATTGAGAGAAAGAAGATGAGATTTGAAGAAAAAGTGTGTGAATGATGTAATTGGTATGATTAAACTATTATTGTTAATAATATTATTATTATTTTATAATTATAGTTATTATTATTATTATTAATTGTATAATTGTTTATTTTTATTGTTGTAATTATTATTTATGATTTTATTTTTTAATATTAAATTGTTAGTATTTTACTTTTATAAAGATATTATTTTTATTATTATTTTACAAATTTATTATTAATATATATTATTCTTCTATTTTTATTAATATCTTATTTTGTTATTTATAGTTATATTAAATTTATTATTATTTCAGTAATTTATTATTATTATGTTATATTATATAATTAATGTTTATTTTATTATAATATAAATATAAATAAATTTACAACAGAAGGTAATTATATAAAAAATACAATATATATTTAAAATAATAATTATAATAAAATATTTCTTATGTAATTTATGTATTTATTATAAATATTTATTATATTTAAAAAACTTTCAGGTCTTTTTATACATGCGAAAAAATGGAAAGAATGAGGTGATTCAAAAAAATTTTGTTGTTTATTTTTATATTTCTCGATTTTTACATTTTCTCCTTTTGTTTTTTTTTTTTTTTTTTTTTTTTTTTTTTTTTTTTTTTTTCTTTTTTTTTTTATTTTTTTTTTTATTATTATTTTTTTTTTTTTTT
>Ga0099825_1004709_pt1 | contig 17789 bp, 5 predicted proteins | sample SiratroredBW_FD_76838 | JGI IMG/M metagenome (GOLD analysis project Ga0099825, IMG submission 76838) | Root nodule microbial communities of legume samples collected from California, USA - Siratro red BW | ecosystem: Host-associated > Plants > Roots > Nodule | place: USA: California | collected...
AAAAGAAAAAACCTGTTATAGTTCACCGGAAAAGCTTGCCAGAGAAATGGTTGAACAGTTGAGCAGCGAGAAAATGTGTGAAACCCTAACTTTCCAGTTTCACACTTTCACGAGAATAACACACAGAAAGAGAAAATAGGTGGTGAATGGAGAATAATAAATAGCCTTTGTCAACCTAAAATAGGAAGAAAATGCACTGCAAGGGAGGAAGGAAGAAGAAGCACTGCGAATGCGAGGAAGAAGAAGCAGCAAAGGGAAATAAACATAGGGCACGCGAGGGGAGAAGAGTTTTTGTGCCCTAAAAGAAGAGATACAAACGCGGTTCTTAGTGTCAACCGTGTTTGTATCCTCCTAAAAAATAATTTAATAATTGTTTTGCATATACCAACGCGGTTGTTTCTAGAACCGCGTTAGTATCTCTCTACAGTTTTCAATAATAAATTATTTGTGGCTTATTATCGCGGTTCTAGCGTCAACCGCGCTGATATAATTTTACTTAATTTCAAAAATGCCACCGCATTGTTTTTAATTGCGGTTCATTTTTAACCGTGATGATATCCCGTTTTTTAAATGTGTTTTTTCTACTAGTGTTGACTATATACCTATTCCAACAAGATACAAAATCCTTTTTTTAATTTATAAAAAATAATATTATTAAGTTTTGCTAAACATTATTTACTTTCAAAAAAGTTTTTCATAAAAATATATCATCTAATATTCAAATTCAGCAAATGTTATATTAAAAATTGTGCAGACAACAAATAAAAAAAATAAACAATTAAAAAAAAGTTTAAAAATTCATCACACAAACTAGTTTAACGTAATTAAAGACAACTTAATACTTTCAAAAATACCCTTAATCTGCAAACTAAAAATGCAGGGATCCACTTTCAATATGTGAAAGAGAAGAAAAAAATTAATAATAAAAGAATAAAAATGTTAAATAAAAGTAAAACATAGAATCATTAAAAAACTATCTAAAACACTATTTTCTAACTTTTTTTAATGTTATTTAAGTTTTCTTGTCATAATAAAAAAAACCAATACTAAAATTAATAAAAATGAATAAAATGAGATCATTCTCAACTTTGACTGTAAAAACATCAAAATTTCTTTATCTCCAAATTTAATAACTACTATGAGGCATAGAATAACTACTATGAAGCATAGAAGTTGGTAAAAGAAAAGAAGATAGAAATTGGTAGGTAGAAGGGACAAGAAGATGAAATTTAATAACTACTATGAAGCATAGAAGTTGGTACAGGAGAAGAAGGAGGTAGTGGCTGATAGAGGAGAAGAAGGAGGTAGTGGCTGATAGGGAACAAGAAAGCAATAGTGATAATCCACGGTGACAAATAAAAGAAAGAAGATAATGATGATAGCACAAAGAGGCAGTACACATGCGGGCGGAGTGCCTTATATAGAAAACTTATGTTGACGTGAATAACACTAAATAAACTTATTTAGTTTTAATAATTTTTAAAAGATTAATAAATACTTTAAACTTTGTATAAAATAATTAAAGAATTAAAAATAAGATCTTTCATCATTAAAAAATATAAAATAAACAACTTTATCTTAAAATATAAACACAGTAAGCTGATCTGAAATTAATAATATTATTAATATTAAAAAGTTTTAATCAGATTTATAATATAAATTAAAAATTTATTTTATATTTAAATGATATATAATATATTATATATACTCCTCTGATCAACTTTTTGAAACATGAGAAAAAAGCATTCTTTAGTTCTTAAGATTTTAAATTTTCTAAATTAATTTTTAAATTTTGTATCTCTAACACTAATTATACACTTACCAAATTAATTATTTTCAAAATCTAAAAAAATGTAATCGTTTTTTTCATTTTCTATTCTCTTTTATTATTTTAATACCAACAAAACTATTATAATTACAAAACCATTTTTAATCTTTGAAATTTGTGTTATTTTTTTCTATTTTCATTATCAATAAATTATGTAATAATATTTAACTTCAAAAATAATTACTTAATTCGATGATAATCAATGAATAATATTAACTTTTATAATATACTTCATAAATTCATAGAATAAATTATGTCATCATGTTAAATCAAATAAAACAACTAGTGAGGTGATACAAAAATAAATAGGGAGTCATGTGTTACTCTGATCTCCATTTGGTTTTAAGAAAACCTCTTCCTATCTCTAATTAGTTATATATTTTTTTTTCTGCTGCTTCAATAATTTTCTTTTATTATGTGGTGTTGCAATTACAAACACAAATAATTACACAATCAGTTTTAAAGTCCAAAAACCACAAAAATTAATGAATCCAGATCATTCACCTTGACAATGGAAGTGACAAGATTTCCTTAAAAAATAAATTGTCATAATATAATAATAAAGAAAAAGAACATGTTAAGAGAAAGGTTGAAAGATGTTTAAAGGACTGCTAAATACATAATATAAAGTGTGAAAAGGAATGTGATTGGCACTAGTAAAGGAAATGTGGAACCATAGAAATAGATTTATCTTTAATAATGGAAAGGTTGATGAAGTAGACATCTTTGCACTAACACAGATGAATGCTTGAACCTGGACTAAGTTTAGTGGACTTAGAATGCAAGGGTCGCTTTCGGAATAGTTCATGAACCTGACTGGATACTAAAAAAGAGATTTATGTATATATGAACACGTAAAAATTCATTAAATTTATGTTTTAAATAAAAATATTTCGAATACAAAACAAAATTTAGATTTCTTTTCTTATATATAATAATATTTGTAGTTTGTGAAAGTTTATGAAAAGTGGCCTTTGATTTTATTTTTTATATAATAAATTAATTTAAATTAAATTATATTTATTTGGATGCTAATCTGAATTTAATTATTTTTCATATTTTGGAGTTATTATTCTATTTGAAAAAAATGTGAAATAGGTAGATTCTAAATTAATTTGAAAAATATAAAAAATAATTTTTATTTTAAGACATTATTAAAAAAAAAATTTGAAATGTTAGAAGGTGTTTAACTGCACTTATATGCACGTTCTAGTGAAAGAAACGATGAAACTTAGGTTGTTGGAATTGTTATTTTGTGAGACAAAACTTCATATATTTGATCTGTATTAACTTTAAATACAATATGACTAGAGGTGAAATACATAAAAATAAATAAAAAGTAAACATTATGATTTCTAATCTTTTAAAAATTTTGAAGTTTAAATTTAAGTATGAATTTTATTATTTAAAACATAAAATATAATAAAAAAATATTGGATAAAAGAAACTAGTTTTAAGACACAATAATTTATTTTTTATCTTGTTTATTTCCAATTTCTTTTAATTTTACAATTTAAAAGAATAAAAAATTAAATATTTTCATAATTATGAATTTCTTATAATTTTAATATATTAATAAAAAATAATAAAAGTTTTTTTATTTATTCAATTTATTCCGACTCAGTAACTAGTTTGGACATTATTGAATGAAAGTGAGAATTGGTTAAATTGATATTAAAAATGTGACATTTTAATTTTATTTTATTCTTATAATAAAAATAACTCATGTATGGTTTTTACGTGATAAACAGAACTATATTGTTCAAATAAATTGTATTATAAATAAATAATTAAATGAATTGAACTTTTTTAAAGAGATAAGAAAATTGTTGTAAACTTAATGGCTAAAGTTACTGGAGAAATATTAAAAAAAAAACCGCTATATCATTGACTTGACTGAGAGTTTTAAAGTATATATTTGTGTATTTCACTAAATTTTTTTAACCTGAAATATTTATAAGATATTAGAAAGGTTCTAGTAAAGTATTGGGACACGTCACCTTTTCCTTTTGATACATGCATTTAACCGCTCATCTCTCCCATAATAAATCATAAAAATCTTGAAGATAATTTTTACATGCATGTTTTAATATTGTAAAATTAATTTAAATTCAATTTCATTTACCTTGAGAGTTATTTTTAAATTCAGGGTGAACCAACCATTTATAAGTATCTATTGTCGATTATTCTTATTTTTTATTAAATAAGAATATAATTAATTATAGAAATTACAATTATTAACAAAATCTTAAGAATAATATTTATTAATATACTTGAAATTACTTAAATAAAATATAAATTTTTAAAATAGATAATATTAATTAAAATTAAAAAATAACAAAAATATTTAATTAAAACTTATAAAATATACATTTCATACATTTGAATTAATTGATTTAAAATCACCAGTAAAACATAAAATAATTATGAAATATAAGCTATATTTTAAGATTTTTCTCTTTTAATTTTTTAAATGTTAAACAATGCTAATACATGGGAGAGTGAGCAAATAATAAAATTAACCTTTAAAGATAGTATATTTATATTAAAATTTAATATATTTAATACATCTTTTTATTGTATATTATTATTTTATAAATTAATCATTGTTTTCAATATTATTATTATAAATATTATTTTAATTTTATTATTATAAAATTTAGATTTATTATTTTATATTAATTTTTAAATATTATTATTTTATAACTTTAAATAATTATTAAAGTCCATTCTTATTGATAATAGAAGAGCGAGTAAATAGAAATTTTTATTATGAAAAATTAAATATAGAATGACACTATTTTAATGTTCATTTATTTCTTTTCCGTATATCTCGAAAGATGGTGAAAAATTCTGGTACTATGAGGTGTATCTCTCCAAAGATGATAAAATAAGAAAATAAGTTTGGAAGAAGAAAAAAAAATAAAGGCCGATGCAATAATGTCATGGTATTGCACACCGGTCGCAATTGGTTTAAGTTGGTTTCAATAATATTTTCTTTTCTTATTAGAAACCACATTAAAATTTAATATATCTAATATATGTTTATTGTATATTATTATTATATAAACTTATAGTTTACTATTATTATTTTCAATATTATTATTATTATAATTATTATTAATAATTTAATTATTATTAAATTTTGTATTTATTATTTTAAATTATTTAAATATTATATTTTATAATTTTAATTAATTATTAGAGTACACTTCTTATTGATAAAGGAAAAGAATTTAAATAGGACTTTCATTATTAAAAAAATAAATATATGTAATACATTTTTCAATACCTATTTATTATAGTACTTTTATCCATTTGTCCAAAATATGCTAAAAAATAAGCTTGAAAAAGGGTGAAGAGAAACTGAGGCATTGATGTCTTTTGGAGCTGTTCTCCTCTGCGGACCAGTTATTCGTTCTTCTTTATTCAACTCAGTCTCATTCATCTGTGTGTCTGAGATTCATATTTGTGTTGCATAACAGTGACAATTGGTTTCAATGGTATTTTTTTTTATTGAAAAACTAGATCTATCTTCATCTTTGATCAATCTATGACCTGGAACAGATTAAATTCTAAAATAAGTTTAGAAAAAGTTCACATGGCATATATTCAACTTTTTGCTTCCACTTTTAATAGAAAAATAAAAAAAATATTTTTATTTTTATATATTTGGTTTATTTCTTTATTTTATAATATAATATTTATTTTCTAATAGTTATGATTAATCAACTGTAAATTATGCGTCATATCAAGTCTAAAGTGCTCCACTTTCATTTTCTTACGTCAAGATCTTGAAAACAAAACAAAATGTTAGGTTTTGATTTATCATCAGAGTAGGATAAAAATAACAAATATTTTGCTATTTGCCTTACATACTGTTGCTACATAGGTTTAGTCTTAGGGTTTACAATAATTTTATTTTGTCTTAGGTTTTCCAATAATTTTATTTGCCTTACATACTGCTCAATCCTTTTATGATTTTATATCTTGTTTCTTTTCTTGTACAACATTATTCAGTTACACAACATTCTCCAACAGTATTAAAAAGATCTTTTAGAAGCACATATTCCTCTGATTAAATTAGGGCACAAACATAAGAGTCTTTATGACACAATCAATAATTCAATTATTTTTGTCAACACCTCATGTTTTCCGGATGAAATAAAGAAAAAGTAAAAATAATTTTTACTATTTTACACCATTTTTTTTATCTATATTTTCCTTACCCACATTTTTAGTCATCATTATTAGACTTTTGGCCTAGGTTTATGCATTCTTGTTTTTTGTGAACCGTTTTACTAATTATTTTCTTTTTCAGGCTTTATAATTTGACTAGGCCCATTATTTCTCCCTGTTCATTCTTTTTATCACTTTATTTTTACTTTTTTTATATATATACGTAAAAAGGGGAATGAGAAAGAAAATAAAATGAAATTGAAATTGAATTGTTTTGTTTAATTGTTTAAATTCATTAATTGTTTCATCATTTTAATAATTGCATTTAGGTTCTGTTAAGGATTAGCATTAATAGATTTATAACAGAATGCACTTTTGACTTTTTGTTAGTTACAGTTTACGTTTCCAATATTATGGAGTTAAGTAGAAGAGAGATTGCTCAGAATAGATCAAAGAATCGCAAATTAGTTCTAAGAGGTATGTAAACTATGTATCTGCACTACTGATGTAAGGTTCCAGTTGCACTATGGTTCTGGTTTTGATTCTTGCTCATTGCTACACTGTGGTTCTGGTTGTGATTCTAGTTCTTGCTTCTGATTTCTGTGTATAGAGTACTCTGATTGTAGTTATTGCTTCTGATTTCTGTGTATAGAGTACTCTGATTGTAGTTATTGCTTCTGATTTTGTATTTAAAGTGCTCCTCCTTCTTCTTTTTGGTTTTGTGTTTAGAGTGCTCATCATTCTTGCTTTTGGTTTTGTGTTTAGAACACTGTCATCGTAGTTCTTGCTGATTGTAATTCTTGCTAATTGCTTAATCTTAAAAATAAGTTTGATTATAAAAAGAAAACAAAGAACAATAACGAAATATAAGAAAAGGAGAAGGAAGGCGCGATCGCAGCGTGTTTTTCTCACTTTGGAACCATGCCACCGTGGGTGTCGTCGACTACCGTCCAATAGCCACCACGTCGTCACACCTCACTTGCAACTCCGTCGTCGGCCTCAATTGCCGCAACGACCACCTTCTGCACTCCCTTAACCTTTTCTCCCGAATTAGTCACCACCGTTCATGCCTTGGCCTCTTTTATCCATGATTCCGCGACAACCCTCACCACCTACCTATAGTCATCACGGTGCCACCACACAGTCACTGCACATCGAAACCCCAATTCCACCTTCTTCCAGCTCTACCACCTTTAAGCGTAGTGCCCCTAAACCTAGCTCCGCCACCATGGTTAATCTCCACAAGTTCCTTCATCCCTTTTCCACCATCGTCGATGTCGAAAGGGAGCTGCGTCCTCACCGTTGCTCAAATACCGTTGAGTTTCGCTGCTCCGTCGACCAATCATCTCCCGAGCCACTTCTCTGCTGCTATATTTCTTTACCTAGCTCTAATTAGGGTTCATGAAACGTGAAAAATTAATTTTTGAATGAATAGGGTATTGGGTCTGAAGCAAAAGAGTCACTAGGGAAGTGGTATGACATTGGGCTTAGCCCATTTTTTATAATTTGTTTTGGCACGAATTGAATTGGGTTTAGCCCATTAGAAATTTTGGTACATTAGCAAATGAATAGCACATATGGAAGTCTGAACCTTGGGCTCTTTTTTTAATTTTCTGGTCTGATAGCTATTAAAGACAGGTTAAATGAAGTATGGGCATGGCCAATTAACTTTTATTTCCCGTGAAGACGCAAGGTGAATGAAAAAAACATGAAGCAATTATGGTTATTTGGGTTGAGCCCAATTGGAAATAGGGAACGTGCCTGTAAATGTGGGACAACATGTTTAGTCCATTAATGTTTTCTAATATGGTTCCTTGAATAAAAAAAAGAATGAGTATTATACGCATCTATAACTATAACAATTGTAGGTAGTACAAGCGGAAACTTTTAACACGTGTTCACGTATTAAAAAAACAAAGAAAAAAAATCAAAATATTTAAATACCAAAAAAGGAAAGCAAAACACGTGTCAAAACAAAACAATGAAATCGTGGAAGCTCACATCTGTCACATCTGGCAAGCGCAAAGGTGTTCAAAATTCAAATTTCAAATTTCAAATGTGATCATCAAAACGCCTGCCTCTATCTTAGTCTATAAATACATCATTCGGTGGATGACCAAAACATAAACCACAAATTCTACACGCTACCTCTATCTTTGTCTCACAATTTTACCTTTTATGTTGTTGATGAGCATCATTTTTGGTCCATCATGTTGGTTAATTTTTGCGATTCTTATTTCTGCTCCATCATGTTTGTTAAGTTTTGCGATTCTTATATTTTCTCCAGTAACTAACTCCAAAATGGAAGTTCTCTCACAAATGCAAAGTATTATTCAAATCCTAATGGTCGTCGTAGATATTTCTTAACATTTATTATGTCGATTAATTTTGTCTATATTGTTGCAGGTTTGAAGTTATTGAAAACTTGGAACTTGCAGTACGAGACGGACGATGTTCTGCCAGTGTGCTTTAACCCACCTCGCGATGGTTTAACGAAGGGAAAGCCACCTGGCGATGGTGTAACGAAGGGAAAGCAACAAACTTGTGGAAAAGTCTGGAAGATGGATATTATGTTTGTTATATACATTTGTTTTATGTTTCTTTGTATTTGAAGCGAAATGCAAATTATTCTTCCAATCCTACGGCCCGTCCTAGATATTTGTTAATGTTGTGTATATTGTTGCAGGTTTGTAGTTATCCAGTAAGAGTCCGAGGAGGTCAAGCCAGTGTGTTTTAACTTTGCAAGACAAATATCTAAAGAAGTGAAAGCAACAAACTTGTGGAAAAGTCTTGAAGCATCAAGAATTGTGATATATGTTTGTTATGGTAGATGGTAGATATCGATTTGTGATACTGTTTCTTTGTATTTGTTAAATGTTTCTATTTGAAGCTTCTATCCTACTATGTCACACGTTCAATACACCCAAACAACTTCGTAACTCATCCCTTAATATTTAACAAAGACTTCACCAAGAAATTGAATTCATTCCAACACGTCGGCCAACAATAATTTTCCACTTCTAAACAACTGTGTCACACGTTTAATACACTCAAACAACTTCGTAACTCATCCCTTAACATCTAACAAAGATGTCGCCAAGAACTTGAATTTATTCCAACACGTCGGCCAACCATACATTGCCACTTCTATCGTACTGCGTCACACGTTCAATAACCCAAACAACTTCGTAACTCATCCCTTAACATCTAACAAAGACGTCACCAAGAACTTGAATTCATTCCAACATGTCAGCCAACCATACATTGCCACTTCTATCGTACTGCGTCACACGTTCAATACACCCAAACAACTTCGTAACACATCCCTTAACATCTAACAAAGACGTCGCCCAGAACTTGAATTCATTCCAACACGTCGGCCAACCATACATTGCCACTTCTATCGTACTGCGTCACACGTTCAATGCACCGTAACAACTTCGTAAGTCATCCCTTAACATTTAACAAAGACTTCGCCAAGAATCCTAAACCATTCCAACACGTCGGCCAACAATAATTTTCCACTTCTAAACAACTGCTTCACACGTTCAATACACCCAACCAACTTCGTAACTCATCCCTTAACATTTAACAAAGACGTCGCCAAGAACTTCAATGCATTCCAACACGTCGGCCAACCATACATTGCCACTTCTATCCTACTGTGTCACACGTCGTAACTCATCCTTTAACATCTAACAAAGACGTTGCCAAGAAAATTGAATTCATTCCAACATGTCGGCCAACAATAATTTTCCACTTCTAAACAACTGCTTCACACGTTCAATACACCCAAACAACTTTGTAACTCATCCCTTAATATTTAACAAAGACGTCGTCAAGAACCCTAAACGAATTCCAACACGTCGGACAAAAAAAATTTTGCACTTCTATCCTACTACGCACACGTTCAATACACCCAAACCACTTGGTAACTCATCCCTTAACATCTAACAAAGACGTCACCAAGAACTTCAATGCATTCAAAACATAAATTCCATATAGAAAAGTTTGTTGACAACCAAATTAACAAAGTTACAATTATTTATGCATGTCAAAAATAAAAAGATCAATACTCGGGTGATGATGTTTGAATTGTCGAACGGCCCTCTCAAATCCGTCTTCAAACGCCTCTTTGCCTATGTTACTGAATTCTCCAAGTTCAGATATCAGTTATGCTTTCCTTTTTTCCTTCGCTGTTTTGACCAAACATAGTTCATCCTCTGCATTCTTAGCTCTTACTATAGCAGCATCAGCCAATACCTTGAATGCCCTGGCCTCTTCCTTCGCAATTGTGGCCACTTCCTTTGAGGTCTTGGCTTCTTCCTTCACAGCTTCTGCCTCTTTCTTTGCAGCATCAAGCATTTGATCAGCAAATTGAGCTCTTTTATTGGTGGCTTTCAATTCAGCCTCAACCTCTTTCAACTTTTCTTGGACAGCCTTCAATTTGTCGCATTCAAGCTTTTGTAATCTTTTTAATTCAGCCCTATATTGACCGTCAATGTCCTCAATCTTTTCGTGAATTAGGTCCAGCATATCCTTGTGCCGCTTCAATTGCGTATGCAACCACCTTATTTCCAAATCTTCCATATCCATTCTGTTTGAAACATTTTGCTTCTCCTGTTTTAGTACTTCAACCTCATTCTGCAACGACCGTATTTCGTTGTTCCAATGCATGAGTCTCACCGACAATGCAATTGCACGGCCCAAAATGGAAAAAACAGATTTTAACATGCCATGATATCCCACATAATCTAGCATCTCTTTATCAAAATTAGATGGAAAGTCCGAACTACACAATGTCGACCTCACCAACTCTCTGTCCATGTTAATTTGCCACAGTGAATTGTCCTTGACTTTGCAGTTCGCTACGTGGTCTACTCTGGAGAGAGGTCCTTCGCCAAAGTAGAATAGTCCTGCCAGATTAGGCAACTTTATTTCCTCCACTAGAGGGCTGAAATTGTACGAAGATTGGTGAGACGGGGCTTTGTTCATCGCAGAGTTGTTGGGAGTGGCTGAGGACGATAGAGCAATTGTAGATACTTGAGGTTGAGTCTGGGTTTGCATTTTGGAATTTATCTCTGGGAGAGAATTGTTGTGCTCAACTATATTTGGAGTGGTTAAGGAAGATAGATCAATTGCAAATGCTTGATGTGGTGGGCATGAGTTTCCCCTATTGCAGGACGAGTCCTCCTGCAGTTTTGATATGTCGTCCTCTTCATCAACAGAAAGCACTATGGGTTGAGGATTGTTCTGCTGCATAGTCGTGTCCTGTGGTTGCCATGTGTTGTCAGTGTTTGAGCCTGAGTCCTCTAGCAGTTTTGATATGTCGTCCTCCTCATCAACAGAAGGCACTGTGGGTTTAGGATTGTTCAGCTGCTTAGTGTTGTCCGATGGTTGCCATGCGTTGTCACTGTTTGAGCATGAGTCCTCTAGCATTTTTGATATGTCGTCATCATCAGGATTTTCCTGTTGTTCTTCATTGGGGATGACAAACGGAGTTGCAACACGGAGGACATTGGGATTCCAATAACCCATCACTTCTGCAAAAACAAAAGTTAACTCTTAAATTATGACAAACATTACACAACTTACAACACCAAACTGTTACTCACCTTTCAAGTACTGATCAGGTTCCTTCACGTCAATTGAATCCATCAGGTCTTTCGTGGGTAAGGGTTTGCCGTACGAAATCTGAAATCAATTAGAAATTGTACGTCGAGCTTTTCCTGTGCCGTTAGTTAATTGGCCGTCCGAGATTTGAACTTCGTCGGTATGACCCAATAAAGAGGAAACCTGGGAGCATAATTCTCATCGAAGAGTATGCGCCTTGAGAGATCAGTTTTTCTAGCTTTTACTTTAAAGAAAGCATCCTTGAATGTATTAAAAGAATTTTTGTACAGGGAAAATAATTTCAGACGTGAACTAGCAAGAGACAAAGAAATCCACCCAATGGACTCACCGTATTTCAGTTGATAAAAAAACATGAACTTATTCTTAGTCGGCTCTATACTGAAATATTTACAAACGATTTGGAACGCCTGCAAACACCCCCATGTGTTTGGAGCAAGTTGGCTAGGGGCGGTCTGCATTTCAGTCAACAGCTCGCATTCAAAAGAAGAAAGAGGACACTGAATGCTAAATTGTGTAACCATATACTCATAAAAAAATGTATAGTCATCCCCATCTAGGGCAGGGGACATGTACACTCTCTTGAAATGTTTAGCTCCGCTGAGGCCTATAAAAAGGGAAGACTTCGCAAGGGCAAATACGGTACTTCTTCAACGCCTCTCTCAGATACATATATGTACACCTAGACTTATACTGGTCAACCTCCCCGCTTACCCAAACATAATCTGGGTCTGCAGGACGAGGGTATTTCAGTTTTTTATGGGGGTTCTTCCGCGGTGGGTTATCCCAGTAATGATTTTGACGCTTACGCTTTAAGGATTTTCTTTGAATGGGATAGGAAATGGAGTTTGGCTGTATGGGTTGCATAGCACTACTCACAGAATCAGAAACTGAAATAAAAGACATGGAATCAAGATCGGAGTTACCAATTGAGCAATTGTAACAAAATTGCAGGCAAGTAGGACAGCACGACACGATCGGAGATCCACGGGAGTCTGCTTTCTTTGAACGGAGCGACCATACCTTAGAAAGCAAAACTCCAAATGTAGCTTTTTCAGTCAAAAATATGGTCTGCTACGGCCACGTCATTCTTTGTGAACGAATTAAGACATGCCACGTCAATCACTTACATGCTGTCATTTCACTTTTCCAGAGAATTTGATTCACAACCATCGCCGTTTCTTGGTAAACGAGAGGTCAGAATTATGATTATAAAAGAAAACCCCTCATTAATGTTCTCGCAAATTTATAAATCCCCTCATTAATGCACTGACAAATTGAATTCATTTGAAAATTACGTACCACATATACACATGTTTGCCAACCGTGAGTTCGAATGCATTCAAACAACATTTACGAATTATAAACACCTTCGTGTTAGTTATACATTCACCAGAGCACCTCGGCCAACCCTCACTTAGAATGCATTGAAATAGCACTTACGAATTATAAACACGTCGGCAACTGTTCTAATTAATTTGAACACGTCGGCCAAGCCTTATTTAGGAGTTATAAACACCTAGGGTAGACTTTGAAGGCATTGGAACACCAGTTACGAATTAAAAACACTTCGGCGATAGTTGTAATGTATTGGAACACATCGACCAACATTGACGTAGGTAATGAAAACACGTCGGCAATTATTATAATGCATTGGAACACGTCGGCCAAGCCTCATTTATGAGTTATAATCACCTAGGGTATACTTTGAATCCATTGGAACACAAGTTACGAATTATAAACACGTCGGCCAACATTCACATACCACATATGAACACGTCGGCAACTGTTCTAATTCATTTGAACACGTTGGTCAAGCCTTATTTAGGAGTTATAAACACCTAGGGTAGACTTTGAATGCATTGGAACACCTGTTACGAATTGTAAACACTTCGGCAATAGTTGTAATGCACTGGAACACGTCGGCCAACATTGACGTACTAAATGAGAGCACGTCGTCAACTGTTGTAATGCATTTGAACACGTCGGCCAAGCCTCATTTAGGAGTTATAAACACCTAGGGTAGACTTTGAATGGATGGAACACCAATTACGAATTAAAAACACTTCGGCGATACTTGTAATGCATTGGAACACGTCGGCCAACATTGACGTAGGTAATGAAAACACGTTGACAACTGTTATAATGCATTGGAACAAGTCGGCCAAGCCTCATTTATGAGTTATAATCACCTAAGGTATACTTTCAATCCATTGGAACACAAGTTACGAATTATAAGCACGTTGGCCAACATTCACATACCACATATGAACACGTCGACAACTGTTCTAATGCATTTGAAAATGTCAGCCAAGCCTCATTTAGTAGTTATAAACACCTAGGGTAGACTTTGAATGCATTGGAACACTAGTTACGAATTAAAAACACCTCGGCGATAGTTGTAATGCGTTGGAACACGTTGGCCAACATTGACGTAGGAAATGAAAACACGTCGGCAACTGTTATAATGCAGTGGAACACCTCGGCCAAGCCTCATTTATGGTTATAATCACCTAGGGTATACTTTGAATCCATTGGAACACAAGTTACGAATTATAAACACGTCGGCCAACATTCACATACCACATATGAACACGTCGACAACTGTTATAATGCATTTGAACACGTCAGCAACTGTTATAATGCATTGGAACACGTCGGCCAAGCCTCATTTATGAGTTATAAGCACCTAGGGTATACTTTGAATGCATTGGAACACCAGTTACGAATTAAAAACACTTCGGCGATGGTTGTAATGCATTCGAACACGTCGGCCAACATTGACGTAGGAAATGAAAACACGTCGGCCAACATTCACATATGACATATATAAAAACGTCGGCAACTGTTCTAATGCATTTCCACATGTCGGCCAAGCCTCATTTAGGATTTATAAACACCTAGGGTAGACCTTGAATGCTTTGGAAAAACAGTTACAAATTATAAACACCTCATCAAGTGTTTTAATTGATTTAAACATGTCGGCCAACATTCACATACCACATATAAACACGTCGGCAACTGTTCTAATGCATTGGAACACATCAGTCAAACCTCATTTAGGAGTTATAAACACCTAGGGTAGACTTTGAATGCTTTGGACCAACAATTACGAATTATAAACACGTCGGCAAGTGTTTTAATGGATTCAAACATGTCGACCAACATTCACATACCACATATAAACACGTCGGCAAGTGCTCTAATGCACTAGAACACGTCAGACAAGCCTCATTTAGGAGTTATAAACACCTTGCGTAGACTTTGAATGCATTGGAACACCAGTTACGAATAATAAACACGTCGGCAAGTGTTTGAATGCATGAGACACCAGATATGAATTATAAACACTTCGGCGATAGTTTGAATGCATTTGAACACGTTGGCGTTCAAAGACCTGGGCTAAACTTCAATTAACAATTATAACCACGTCGACAAACTTGTAAATACACTCAAATACATCGGCCAATAGAGTTCCAATGCATTAGAAGACATCTGCTATCATTCACTTATTCTTTGTAACTAACTATTGAGTCATGTCATGTTTGTTAATATATTATTTAATTTTTAAATTAAGCATAATTTACAAAGAATCTTAGCAACAGACGTTTCAATCACAAAGCATCTAATCGTTGCATCTGACGTATGTGACCACTATTAACATTTCGAACATGTATTCAAATTTCAAATTTGAAAATTCAAATACATACTTTATGTTTGTGAGGTAATACAAGCTGAAACAGTGTGCACGTGACTCTCTGCCATAATTTACGTACAAATTCAGCAATAGATGTGTCAATCCCAAACTATGAAATTGTGGAAGCTTACGTCTGTGACGGGTGGTAATCTGTAAATCACGTATTCAAATTTCTAATTTTAAAAAGCGACAGTGTGTCAAAACCTTCATTCTGTGTAATAGCAAACGCCATGATTTGGGTTAAGTTTTTTTCATGATATTGTGTTTGTGTGAGTCGTACTATTTTGGCCTTGCGATTCTTATATCTTCTCCACCAATGTTTCCTTTGATTTTCCCTTCTTTGTTTTCTTCCTCGTATGGATTGCAAAATTTTGCTGTCTTTGTGGTATTCCTCTTACCCATTCCTTTTTTAAGTTTTGCAAATTTCTATAAATTTCTTCCATTTATCAACTAACCAAACCTCACACCAATTTTTTTCCAATTCACTCTCCATATTTCTTCCATTTATCACCTAACCAACCATCAACACCAATTTTTTTCCAGTTCACTCTCCATATTTCTTCCATATATCCACTAACCAAACCTCAACAACAATTTTTTTTTTTCAAATTTACTCTCCATCTACCACTATTATGAAGCACAAGCAGCAGTCGATTTCATATTAGCGGCACAAAGAGAAATTACCAGATGCGGATTTCAAGAACTTATTATGTAACCAACCAAAAACACTTGGTTGCCGAAATTGTTAAAGGCAGATTTGAATTTATTTTCCAATTCACTTTCCATCTACAACTCTTATGAAGCTCAAGTAATAGTATATTTCATATTTGCATTATTAAAAGAAAATTAATGTTCCACATTTCAAGCTGTGAATGTAGCCATTGTGATAAGTCGTCTGTCTAAATTGTTTTTGTCAAAATTTTATTTGCAAGTTCATAAGCAATGTCCTATAAATACTATTTCAATAAATTGAAACACGTCATGCCATAGTTTCAAACCATTCGAAGACGTCGGCCATAGTTTGAAAACAAGCTAACACTTCTGTCTATAGTTTAATTCCTTGAAACACCTCGGTCTACCCCAATTAGCACTAATCAACACCTCGAAGAGATTTTAAATTCTTTGGAACACGTCGGCCAATCATCAATTAGCACTAATAAATAAATCTGCCACAGTTTAAATGTATTAAATGACGTCTTCAAAGCTTCAATTATGACTTATAAAAACATCGTGTACAGTTTGAATAATACAAGTACGTCTGCCAAGCTTCACTAATTAAACAACAAAATTAGGGCACATTCTTAAACCTGTATAGCCAAATTAAGGATAATGCAATAAACATCTAATGACCTTATTTATAGAACACAAATTTATATCGAATGGAATTAACATAGTTCCAAACAAGAAAACGTCAATTAACAAAGTTGAAATTTCCAAAATCAAAGCACAACATTCAATTATCAAATTTCAAATAAAACTTCAAACATCGTCCTCCACCATCTTTCCGTCTACCACATCTCTTTATCCATGTCAAAAATTGAGGAATCAACAGTAGGGTGATGAAGTTCCAATTGACGAAGGGCCCTCTGAAATCCATCTTCGAACACCTCGATGCCGACGTTAACTAATTTGCTAATTTTAGACTTTAGCTCTGCTTCCCTTTTGCCCCAAGCTTCTTTGATTTTACTCACGTCATCCTCTGCATGTTTAGCTCTTATCTCAGCAGCATCAGCTCCTTCCTTTGCAGTCCTGGCCTCTTCCCTCGCAGCTTGGGCCTCTTCCTTGCAAGATTCGGCTTCTTTCTTCTCAGCCTATAACATTTCCTCTGAAGTTTGGGCTCTTTTTTTCGTCTCTTCCACGTCAGCCTCAACCTGTTTCAACTTATCCTCAACGGACTGCAGCTGCGCAGATGCTTGCTGCTCAAATTTATCATGTTCAGCCCTATAAAAATCATGTACATCATTCAATTTTTCTCGAGCTTCCTCCACCATTGTCTCCTCCCTCTCAATAGTAGATTGCAAATTCCTTATTTCCACCAGCTTCATATTCAGTGTATTTAACAATTTCTTTTTCTCTTGCCACAGTGCTTCAATTTCATCCTTCAATGTACTTAAGACGTTTATTTTGACAGTAGAATCCATGAGTCTTGTTGTCACTGCCATTGAACGACCCAACATCGCAAAAAGAGAAGTCAACATGCCCTGATTCCCCACAGAATCTAGCAACTCTTTATCATAAGTTGATGGAAATTCCGAACTACCTAATCGCGACCTCACCAACTCTGGATCCATGTTAAGTTCCCAGAGTGAGTTGTCCTCCGGTTTGCAGATCCCAACGTGGTCTACCCTGTAGAGAGATCCTGGACCAAAGTAGAATAGGCCTGGCAGATTAGGCAACTTTGGTACCTCAACTGGAGGCCTGGTGCTGACCGAAGATTGGTGAGAAGGTGCAATG
>Ga0099825_1004710_pt1 | contig 17789 bp, 5 predicted proteins | sample SiratroredBW_FD_76838 | JGI IMG/M metagenome (GOLD analysis project Ga0099825, IMG submission 76838) | Root nodule microbial communities of legume samples collected from California, USA - Siratro red BW | ecosystem: Host-associated > Plants > Roots > Nodule | place: USA: California | collected...
GCTTTACTTCTTCACACGTGTTTGAATCGTAAGAATTGCTTAAAATCAATGTGTGTTAAAAGGAACAAGGTGTTAGGACAACCTACATACATGAGATAAAATGTATCAGTGATCACTATAGTTAGGCTACCATTTTGAATGATAGTTTCTAGTTAAATCAAAATTAGCTTACACTGATTGTTAGACAATTAACCTTTTTGTTGAGAATATTATGCATGAAGGATATGTGTTTAGTGTGTTTGCAGGACCTGGATGAAAATGCACAATTGTTACATATGGTGACAATTACACTCTTTTAGTGTAATCAAAACAAACTAATTTTAGTGCAGTTGTGGGTGATTGATTTTTTGAAAGACCAAAATTATCAACTTATTTAATCAGCTGGATGAAAAGGCAAAGTGAATATAACAACAAAATATTGACTATGAAACTAATGCAGTTCGCTTGTTCTAACAATCTGCATTGAAGGCTAGTTGTGATACATAAGAAAACCAGATTGAGGGTTTTATAGTGAAATAAGGGACAACATTATATAAATAAGATAAAAACTTACTTGAGATAGAGGTTATGCAAGAAGTTTTTAATTCTGCATTGATTTAAATATGTTAGAAAAGCAGAACACAAAATCCGCAACATTTTGTAGTGAGGACATTAGATTAAAGTTATCTTAAATTCCGATACCACCTACTAACTAATCTAACATATTGATGTAAAGGTTGGAACAATCTTCAAATACTTCTTTTTTTCATTAATATATTCTTTATTATTGATAAAAAAAATGTTCATATATAAAAAGGATAAATCTACTCAAAGTAAAAATATTTTAATTATACCAACTAACAAGAAAACAAATTTTTTTTATTTTTACACATTTCTTACTCAAAGTAAAAATATTTTAATTATATTTTAATTATGCCAACTAACAAGAACAAAATTTTTATTTTTACACATTTATTAAGAGAATACAAGTAAGGTGGCCTAGTTTAAATCAAATAACTATACATATCAAAATTGAAGGGAAATTATATAAAAATTATGTAACCATATCAAGATGAAAATTTATATATAATAATCATATTCTTGAACATCTATAAAAAAAAAAAAAGACAAAGATGAGTGTATAAATAATAATTTTATTACTAAAAGAAACTACATTAACCCTTTACATTCTTTATTTTTATTCTTTGTATATTTGTTATGCAAGGAAACTTTTCATTGAATATCTTCTTAAAGGGAAATTATTCTTTAAATTCATATTATTTTATCTATGACTAAAAACATAATAACAAAGAATACTTGTAGTTATTAGTATCAAGAAAAGATTAAGACAGGATATTCCAAAATAATTTTATGTACTCGTATTTGCTAAGAAGGAACATCATATATTGATTTATTGGTTTGTAATATGTTTGTTATTTGTGGAACCTTTTTAAATTGGACATAGCTAAAGATATATTATATCAATCTTGAAAACAACGAGTTTTGAATCGTTGGTATTAATTTGTTTACAAAATTAGATGTTGTCAAAGAAATATTAACCAAGGAAATTAACACACCATTAAAATATTTAATTATATATAAATAATTAGGTTCATTTTCAAATTTATACATTATTTATAAACTATTATTTATGTTACCTGTAATTATCGCGACCGATGAAAGAAATTTTTAAAAATTACAAATTAATTAAATTATATATGTGATCAACTATTTATATTGAGTTGTTAAAATTATTGGATTGTAAACTTTAAACAAATATCTTTGTACATCAAAAAAACTGAAAAAGTAAAATAAAAATTATTAATCTACGTGTTCTTGATTCCTATCTTAATTTTAGTTTAAGATTTTAAAATCACTGGATATGATTGCCCTTCGTATTCTTCAAAGAAAAACAAAACTGAATGTCAACATTAAATGTTAAAGAAAAAGTGCCTCTCTTGATTTCGTTTTGCCTATTACTACTTAGCTTTTTCTTTATATCCCACATTTTGTCTCATAACAAATAAGTAAATTATTTGACTAATCAAGACTTCATTGGGTCCTTAATCGTCTATTATCCTAACAGTAATCATACAAAAACATTAGCATGATATGAAATAGGTTGGTGCATCCATGACCTCATTCTGTTTGACGAATCAAAATCAAAGAACACAAACATATTGGTAGCATGGTTCATCTGCATAATTCTTCAGTAATTCTGTGTGCATAATGTTTCTTGTAATATTACCAATCTGCTAGGTATCTGTGTATCTTTGTACCATGGACATCTTGAAACAAACCTAAGATCTAGAGTAGAAAAGAGAGTGGTTTAAACGGAAGATAACTCAAATTTCACATTCTTCAAATAAAAACAAACCTAATTAGGACTTTGAATAGAAAAAGGGAGGAAGATTGCGTGTGGGGTGATGATGCAATACAAATGTATATAGTCAAATCATTATGTGTGAAATTGAAAACTAGTGTCCACGGGAAGAAATACAACTACATGACCTATTTTAGAAGATTAAGACACTACCAACTGCCAACACTTTGTCTAGGGCTTCATACTAAATAGAGTAGTCACGATGTACAATTTATGCTATAGGAAAATTATGTTTGGCAGCAATTTATGCGCTGTGTGGAATTGCAAAGGAATATGCCAGACATATATATGGTATATGTGCAACAAGTGGATTAGGGTAAGCATACTACTTCATAACCAAACACAACATCACTATCAACAAATTAGCTTATTAGACCTCAATGGAAGGACATGTGGATGGCAATTGTATGGACAATATATAATTTTTAAGAATGGAAAACTCACACAAAGGAGGTTATTACATTAGCTCAAATAAAAGTGGTTTGGATAACAAATAAATATTCAAAAACCAGTTTCACATACTCATACTAGATAGTATTTGAATTCAAAAGTATACATCTGTGATCTAATAATATTATACTAGTTGTTCACTCTTAGGTATTTTAGTGGAAGTTTAAATTTCATATTGGATAGAAATGACAAAATTGAATAACATATAAAAGACCTATAAATTCAATGTCTTAAAGTTTTGATTAAAGATGATGTCATTCTCTAATACGAGTTTGATTCAGTTCTCATTATTTGGCGATCTCTTCTAATGATGGGTGAATTTATACATATGTATTGTGTGATTGATATATATTTTAACCATGGATAATTCATAAATTTGTATTCAACTAATTAGTGAGGCTACATGTATTTGAGAATTCTAAATTTGTGCAGAATATGTGTAGCTTGGCGGTGAGTATCAGAGTGCACAACTAAACCATAGAATCTGATAAGGCTGGCTCTCTCAGAGGAACCAAATTCAAGATGGCCATAATACTGAACTGGAACAAAGTCACAATTTGGTCTTAAATTGTAGGGAATTTTGTGTCATTATGTTTGACTCTCTATGTCTGAATCCTAGTTCTCAACTTTCATGTGCTTTGGCTAATCTAGGGGACTTTTCCAAGAAGATAAGGGCTGCAATTCGTGGCACTTAAATTGGCTCAATATGTATGCTATAAAACTAAATGAGTTTGAGATTTGTCAATGAAGTAGTTTTAAGGGTGTACGGAACTTTTATTGTAATACAAGAATTTTGAATTCTTAGTTATCTCCATTGTTTGAAAATTTTATACTCACTGTGTATAACTTTAAAAATTCAAATTTTGGTTGTTGATAAAAGAAACTGGTCTTCTTGAAACTGCAATTGACATATTACTCTAGCTATATTTCTTTTAGTACATTTTTTCTTTTCTTATAAAAAAATACACAAACATTAGCATAATAAAGACTCAAACTAGAAATTATGATATTTTTCATGAAATAAAAATACATTTCATATCATTTTTATCATGAATACTCTTTAGAGCATGGTTATTGAATTGATATGAATTGTTTTTTTATATATTTTCAATCCTGAATCGAATCTTATTTAAAAAATAAAATAAACAAAATTATTAAGTAATTAACTTTTATAAAAACAAATAAACAATAATTAACTTTTTCCTAAAAGATAATTTTTATAAAAAAAAAATTAAAAAATAGCATATAAAAATAAAAGCAAGTTAGTATCATTAAAAGTGTCATTGCATAAAAAGATGAAAAAACAGTGCAAAAAGCTATTCACTACTCAATTTCACATCTCATCTTCTCCCTTCTTATTGATTATCTTTTTTATCTTCTTTGTATTTTTCTTTATAGTCTTCTTCTTCATTGTTCATCTTTTCTATTGATTGACTTGAGTTTGTTATTCTTTCTATTTTTCTTTATAGTCTTCTTCGTCTTTTCTATTGACTTGAGTTTGTTAACACCTTTCACTACAGACATGTAGTAGCAGACAGCGATTTACAACTATAAATAATATTCGTTTATACGTTAAAGCTAATTAATGACAAAGACATTTAAAAGAAGCATTGACACATGTGGCACAAAACACATGGATACATTATGATAAGATAGATCCACCTAATTAATTGAGGAGGTTGAACCCTTCACGTGCCTTACTTTGCAACATATCATGACACTTCTTCTACATCACCTGCTAATGGCTTAATTCTTAATCATGCTACTCATGTTCCAACACTTTCTTCTACTTGAATTTACCTATTCTAACGTTGTACGACACTCTGCCAAGTTGAGGTTAATTAAATAAAAAATTAAGTGCACATATATATAGTGAAAAGATTAATTTATTTACTAGAAGTAAATTATCTAATGACATTATAAAACAAAGTTATACTATCTATAACAGTTTTTATAATCATTATTTTTTAAATTTGTGTAATACTGGTTTTATGTATAAAGGATTAAGAATAGTCAATAAACACTTAATTACGTACAACTTATTTTGTCGTTTTATTTATACTAACTCTTTATTTATCTCTGTTACATTTGTCATATTGTTTACAGACACGATGCACCTATCCCTGCTGTTTTACAGATATATTGTGTGCCTTTTTTATTACCTTTTCACAAATTTTAAGGTTAAAAATTTAATTAGTTTATAATGATTTTCACAGTACTATGTTTGTGTATGATAAAACTCAAGTAGAACCTAGTTGAAAAGGAAATGGAACTCACATATCAGTATCTCAAGCAAATTTAACCTAACAAAGGACCAAGAGCAAGAAAAAAGTCTTAAAAAGAGGGCATATTATCATGACTTCTTTGACATTATATTATTGTTTAATGAAAAATATATGAAAGTAAACAAGAAAAGTGAATGTTAGAGCTACAAATTGCTATTATTTTAAGAAGCTGCAATTCTAAAGACGAGTATAAATTCAACGCTAAGGTTTAGAGATGTTGTACTGGTCAAGTTGCAAAGGGTTTTGCTTCCAAACACCTTTCTGCAGTATCATCTTCTCTTACCATTACATCTTGTTTTTGGATATGAAGGTTTGGCTCTTCTTCTCCCTCTTTTTGCTTTTTTTTTTTTGTTATATATATATACGATTCATTCAGCAAATTGAAAAGAAGGGTAATTTCAAACAATTTTTTTAACATCACTTTTAAGACTCTTGTTCTTTTTGTGTTAGTCTTTTTCGTCTCTTAGGGGTTGGGAAAGATCAATATGCTTTAATTTTGTTCCTTTGCATTCCCAGTTTGTTAATAATAATATATAGAGCATTATTCTTTAAATTAATTCTCAAGAGTTAGCCTATTATTATCGAACCGATTTTTCTCTGTAAAATACTTATTAATTACAGAAATTAATATTTCAAACACACGAAATGGTTACTACATTTACCTGCACTCGAGCACTTTGATTGGCAACCTTCTACATTTTTTTAACAAACAAATATACTTTAGTAAGAAAACATTTTATGCCACTAATTAATGCACAATATTCAAATAATTATTTTTTGGTACTTAACCTTTGTTATCTCTGTCGTATTTAGCAAGAACTATGATAAAGATGTGCACTGGTGCTGAATAACCTCAAAGGTAGGCCATGAAAAGCAGTGAAGGTGGGGAAGGAACAAGAAACTGTGGTTGTGGCAGATTTCTTCATGACCTTCCTCAACAGTTACACAACCTTCTCAAAGAACTTTTCCCTACCCTTTCTCTCTCTGAGGTTCGTAACAATATCTCTTCCTCTCTGTGTATGCGTGGTTTTTGTTCTGCAACTTCTTCTGCTCCCATGATTCCTGAAAGAGTGTTTTATTTTATTTTTTTGGGTCAAAATGTGAAAATGTCGTAATTTTTAGGGTTTAAAAAGCAACTGATCCTGTCCATGTTGTACGGAAAGAAGATATAATAAAAAAAATTATTTTGCATTTCGAAAGATTTAATTTTTTATTATGTTATTCCTGCCTCCTGCCCATGGTTTTAGGGATTCATAATGTTATTTTCTTGATGATATATAAACATTTATAAATATATATATATATATATATATATATATATATATATGTTGTACTCTTTATAAATATATATTATTTTTATCGTTCTCTTTTTATCATATTATATTTGCCATTATTTTATACAATTGGTAAGGGTTTACTGCACAACCATATATCTAAAATTTACTTCTCTGTTTTTCTCTTAGTCTCTTTCTAGGTATTAAATAATATAGTTCACCAACCCTTTTTCTATTATCTCATTCTTTTCCTTAATTATGCAAAAGGGAAATAGTATTTTTTAAGAAAGTTTTTAGTACGAAAGTTAAACGAACCCACTGATATTGTATTTGAATTTTCTCTATAAATATTGAAGAAAGAAAGTAAAATAAAAAATAAAAACATAAATAAAAATTAATTTATATGAGTCATTTTAATATTAAATTATTTAAATATTAATTAAAATTTATATCAGTTAATTTAAGTTATAAAAAAATTCTCCAAAAAATACTGTGAAAAATATATAAGTTTATTTCATTTCACACTTTTGTGTTTGACAAACACAAGTTTCATTACGGTTGTCTTTCTTGGGTTAAATTCTTTCTCACAACAATCTTCTTATTAATTATAGCAGTCTATCCCAAGGGGAAACATTAAAAGCTTTCAAAAACCAAACACCAAAGTAGAATCAGAAAAAAATTAGGTAGGTGGAGAATATAAAAATTTCAAAATTCAAGTCAATTTAATTGGCGAGATTCAAAATTTAATTTATTTATTCTACTAATATTATGTCTTGACAACTTATACTTTTAAAAATATATAAATAAATATTATTTTACATATTAAATTGATTGGCCATGTTTATGTTTAACGAAGAAAATTAAGTTGGAATTTTTTTTATACAATTTAAAAATAATTAAGTGTGTGAATTTTTACTTTAGTAAATAGATGTCATTTAAAATATAAGTAAAATTTTACTATTTGCACTTTACATATTTATAAATGTTTAAATTATATAAAAATAGCATAAAAATTAATTATTTTTATAAATAATAATTTTTTTTATATAAAAGTAATGGAATTGTCCAACCCTTGTATACAAGACAAAACCACGAGTCTCCCACATCCAAAAAATCCTTCTCCCATGACTTTCAGTTAGATCAAATGACTTTAAATGACTAAACAGTTAGATCAATGCAATTTTATTATTTATTATTTATTAAAATTATTGAAGGCGTAAATTTAACCAAGCATAATATCAACAAAAATGTTGTCCATGCGAGTGTGAAGCTGACTTCTATTCTTTCAAATATTTCTTCGATTTCTTACAAAGTTATAATGTGAACAGCATTTATAATTGGATTTCAAAGATATCATTTAAATGAATTTTGTCTCTCTCTAACCAATTTTTTCATTATTCAAGTAAGAATCACAATTCTAATAACACGTTTAAATAATTGAGTTACTATGTCAGAGGAGTTATATATATATTATTGTGAAAACATAACATAATCTTAGTCTAGTTGGCTAAGTTGATAGAATCACACATGTACCGCAATTTAAGGTTTAGCATTTGTTGTTACTCTACGGTCAATGTTTGTCGTTTAAGCAATCAATATTGATATTGGCATATTAGTACTATTTTACTTTTTGATTTTTTTTTTCACGTACTTTAAGGTAAACTCGTTTAAAGAAAATTATTCTTGTAAGCATTAATATCAGACAACAAAACTCTGTCCTCAAACCCCAAAAACTATGTATCATTTTAAGGTGTGATTTTTAAATACATAAAAAACAACAACCGGGTTTTATTTAATGACTTGCATCAAAATCCATGGAAAGTTTATGACGATAAATTACATGCAATTATTATTAGTGATATTCAATGAGTTAGTCAATTTATGAACTAACTTAATATATAGTAAGTTAGTTAAGATTTATGAGATGGCAACACTTTTCCAAACCACAATGGTGATTCCTGATTGCATTATGAACCCACACCACCCGGCTAAAATATTATTCTATTGTATTTCTTCATTATAAAATTTATTAAATGCAAATTTATTTAGATATTTATATAGATTAATGTAGAAAGTAAAAATTGTTAGTTTTCAAAATATATATATGTTCTATTGTCATTAAATAGGTTTTTAATTAGCCATTAAATCAGTCTAGAACATTAGTAATCAAAATTTTAACTACTTTAAATTTAAATTTTAGTTTAATTTCTAATATTTAATTATTTAAATTTAAAGAATATTAATTCAATTAATTCCAGTTGATTTTAATATACATGACAGGTGTTTAATAAATTATAATTTCTTAAGTGATTAGTTTTTTTGAGACATGTTATATTGCAGTGAAATTTAAAATTAATGTTTTCAAAAACTTTAAGGAAAGAAACATACAAAATCTGTAGGGATACAATAGAAAACTGTTGACATTCAAAGTAGATTATCTCTTCTCAACAAAATCTCTTCATATGCACCTGTCATGAAGAAGAATAGTTTCTTCATAAGGATGCACCTGACACCTGCTACGTACTAAAAACGAATGAGATCATAGTCAAGTTTAGAAAAGGGTATAAAGTAAAAATTATAATCTAACATATTTTATTGGGATCAAGAAAATCTACAAAATAATCGTTTTTTCTATTTTTTTCCAAAATTTACTTTACTTAAATATTACATTCTAATTCTCACAATATTTAAACTAATAAAGAATAGGAATCTTAAAAATAAAAGGTGTAATTTTAATTTTATTTTTAAATCATTTAATTTTACAATAGCCAATTATATTTAAATAAATATAAGAAATGAGAATGTGAAAATAAATTTACATATATATACAATATACAAATCTAACCTTTTTTTCTGTAAATCGTAGAAAAGTTAAACTTGGTGAAAATGATTCTTTTAGGTCAATAGGTTAAAATGAAACGGGTAATAAAAATTAGATTCAATTTTGTCTACTTATCAGTTTAAACCAGTTAAGGTATTGTTTCATGACCCGGGTTTAGTAAGAATTAAACCAATAATAATAGTAGTATAATATAATTTTACTATGATATACTATACATTAAGTAATAAACTAATATATTATGGAAAATAAATAAACTACATAATCTATAATGAATTTTAACACTGATTGTATATCACTACTCTGAACAAAGCAACATTGTAAATTTTTATTCGAAAACTAGTACAAAGAAGCTGTTAGAATCATGTGCAACAGTTATTTTGCTGACACATATGAGATGCACTTGCATGCATGCAGGTAAAAGAAGAGTTTAAATCACTGGCGAACATTGCATGTCCAATAATGGTGACCAACGTGCTTCTGTACTCCCGATCTGCCATTTCCATGCTTTTCTTGGGTCGCCAAGGGAAAGTTGAGCTAGCTGGAGGAGCACTTGCAATAGGGTTTGCCAACATCACTGCAAATTCCTTCCTCAAGGGTCTTACCATGGGAATGGACCCAATTTGTTGCCAAGCATATGGAGCAAAAAGATGGTCAGTTCTAAGGCAAACCTTTTTCAAAACCTTGTGTCTTCTCTTTCTTGTTGCCATTCCCATTACCCTACTATGGCTAAACATGGCACCCCTCCTTCGGTGGCTAGGCCAAGACCCTGAAGTCACAAAGGTGGCACAAGTTTACATGGTTTTCTCTATCCCAGAATTGCTTGCCCAAGTTCATCTCAATCCATTGAGGTCTTTCTTGAGAACACAAGGCTTAACAGCTCCTCTAACCGTAGCTGCCTCTTTTGCTGCCATTTTACACCTTCCAATAAACTACTTCTTTGCTACATATTTGAAGTTGGGAGTGAAAGGCATTGCACTAGCCACAGGTTTGAACTCAATAAACATGATATTAGGGTTAGTGCTTTATCTTCTTGTGTCAGAGAAACCTCTAAAACCTTGGGAAGGTGCCACTATTCTCTCTTCCTTACGTGATTGGAGACCATTGCTAAGTCTAGCATTACCAAGTTGCATCTCAGTGTGCTTGGAGTGGTGGTGCTATGAGATAATGCTTTTCCTATGTGGCTTATTGAGTAATCCACAAACCACAGTTGCTACCATGGGTGTCCTAATTCAAACAACAGGGTTCCTATATATATTCCCATTTTCACTGAGTGCTGCCTTGACAACACAAATTGGTCACTCACTAGGCGCAGGGCAACCCTCACGTGCACAAAGTACAGCCACAATAGGACTTTTCTTAGCATTTGCATCTGGGGTCTCAGCCTTTGTTTTCTTGATGTTTGTGAGGAAAGTGTGGGGGAAGCTCTTCACAACTGAGGCACAAATTATTGATATGGTTACAACCATTCTTCCAATTTTGGGGTTGTGTGAGATTGGTAACTGGCCTCAAACTGCTGCATGTGGGATCTTATCAGGAACTGCACGCCCTTATGTGGGTGCAAGAATAAACCTGTGTGCATTTTACCTAATAGGGTTGCCAGTTGCAGTTTTTGCTGCTTTCATGCACAGATACCAGTTGAGGGGTTTGTGGTTTGGCATGTTGGCTGCACAAATTTCGTGTTTTTGCATGATGGTGTACACCTTGATTCAAACTGATTGGGGGCGTCAAAGTAAACAAGCTGAGCAACTAGCTCGAACAATAGATGATGAGGAAAATGTAAATGATGATGAGGAATGTGGACTCCTTAATTCTGATTTATGAGATGTTTAAATCAATTTTGCATTTACTACATGACCACTTTTTTTTATTGAGATTTCATATCATTCCTCATGAGTCACTAGAACATCATTTCTTCTCAGTTAGATGGACATAAAAAAAAGCTTGGTTACACTTATTCATGATGAATCTTTAAATAACAATGCATCTCTATTAACAAGTACCTGAGTTCATCATCCACTTTCCAGAGATACATTCCCCCAACCATTAAAATAGGATGTTTTGTGTGCATGCATTGAATATATTATTTATTGATGAGTATAAAATTTGTAACTGGTATATATTATTTATAATTAGTTTTTATTTTTCCATCAGCGATGCTAATAACCAAAGATAATTCACGAGTTCTCATTATAATTGTACCAGCAGAGACAAATGTAATTAGTGTCACTAAAATTGAATATATATTTTTTTTCTAAATTTGTAGAAATATTAAGCATACAAAATCAATTCAGCCACAACATAAGAGGTTCTCGGCCCAATAACTTCACTCGTCAGTTATCAGTCCAATACAGATTTGATGAGTAAAATCAAGGCAAAAAACTTCCTGCACCCATCAAATTGACTGACACCCCATCACGGATAGGAAAGTACAAAAATACCCTTACTTTTAGCTTTCGAAAAATATATTTTGAAATATAAATTTACATTCTGAAAGATAGCTTTCTGAAATTCCAGAATACAAATTTTATATTCTAGAAAACATATTTTTTAAAATATTTTTCGGAATATAAGATTTATTGCTTTCCGAAATATATTTTCAGAAAGCATTTTTTAGAATGTAAATTTTTCTGAAGGGTATTTTTAGAATGTTTGGAAAATGATGGGGTGCACGTCAGAAGTGATGGGGTGCGAAAAGTTTTTGCCTCAAATCGATCTTACACACGTTTCTGTTCAGCTCATTGTTAAAGACGCGTTCTATTTTGCTATTAACACTCCCTGTTTTAGTTATTTTATTTCTATAGATGCATTTATGGATTTCCTTTATATAAACCTATAAAAGAAAATTTTGATCAATTTTCATGAATTCAACATGTTATAGTTGGAGAAAATGAGTTTGGCTAGCAAGTCCAATAAGAAGAGGACAGTGATGTGAAAGAGATGAAGGTTGATTCCTACAAAACTCTCCATCCTTGTAGTTTGGAAAAATGGATCAAAACAATATTATAAAAAGTAGTTATAATGTAATAATCATTCATTTATTATCATTTATGGTAGTGATTTTAGTAGTATATATAATCAAATTTGGCTACTAAATCTAATTATCCCACTGATTATGGCGATGATGAAGAGGACTGAACTAATGAGTTCAGGTTTGAAAATGTGGAAGAAGCAAGGTGTAAGTAATGGAAGGTGGTGATAGAGCTAGACTCAACAGATTCAGTGCATAATATGAATTTACTTTTAATTTATGAATTTAAGTTTTATATATATTAAACTCTAAACAACTTGATATCTTATTTCATTTCGAAATTCAATAATATATTACCTAAACACTGAGAGGAGAATACATAAAAACTAGAGTGTTGTAGTGCTAAATACTTTGTTGAAGTTGAGCATTTACTTTATTCTGGACAATCACTGATATTAATTAGATTGTTATATTAGACAATTTGGTTTATATTGTGTAATTAGGTTTATGTTGGATAATTTGGTTTGTTTTTAAACTGTTATAGATGAAATTTTTGGTATAACTAATTTATTATGTATCTTTTTAACTTTTATTATTATTATTTAGTTTTTGTAAACTAATATGTTCATATTTTTTTCTTTACACTTATTTATAATACTATTAGATTTTTATATTGTTGATATTCTTAAGAGTCTTTTATTAAAAATTTGCAAAACAAAAAAGTTTTTTTTATAGGTTTTCTTATGAATTTGGTATAGAAACAATTATACCTGATTTTTGGAATTAAATTATGCATTTCTTATAAATAATTTTTGTATAGTATATCAAATTCGATTAAACCAAACAAACTCATTGGTTTGATCCGGATTTAGAAATAATGATCATAAGTCTAAATAAATTAAAAATAATTAATTGAATTTCTTTTTACTTCATCTTTATTTTAAATTGATTCGTGAATTTCGGGTGTCAGTCTAAATCATTAATTTTATTTATATTTTCTTAAAATTTAAACTTTTCAATTTTGACTTGTAATTATTTTAATTAAAATATTACTTTTAAATAAAATAAATGAAGTGAGTGACACTATATTAAATATATAAAAAATGTAAAAGAGATAAAAAAATTAAATAAATAAGATTTAAGTGTCATTTAGGATAATATCTAAAAAATAAGTGTATTTTTTCAAAATAAAATTAAATAAAACAAACACTTGGTATCTCCTTTAAAACTCCTAATCATCAATATCACATGTTACAAAATTCTTCATAAATTTAGTATAAAAATTGGTATTCATTTTTTTATTTTTATGAAAATCATTAAAATGTAACAAATTAGAATGTATTATGTTACCTACTAAATTATTTTTACGATGATAATAATTAATAAGAATTATTTTTTTTAATTTACACAATAATAATGTCTTATTTACTTTAACGCTTTAAGACCAAAATAACAGAGTCTGATAAACATTAAGAAGATCAAAACCAAAACAAAATGAAAAAAATAATAGAAAAAATAGAAAGAAGCAACAATAATATGAATGAAAAAATAGTTAGCATTACATGATTCAAGTTATCAATCTTTTATAATATTTGTTAGGTTATCGTTGACAATATTAATAAATGTTTATATAAACAACTTTTAATTATCAAATCAAATATATTAATGAAATTATTTGATCGTAAATATAATTATATGTAGCTTTTAAAATAACAATAGCAAATTATAAAATTAAAACATGTCAAAAAATTATACTTAAATATTTTATCTAATAAAAGAAATATTATTATCTTCGTGATAAACACTATAAATAAACTATGTTATCAATTTTTTTAAATAACGTTTAAATATATAATTATTGATTATATATATATATATATATATATATATATATATATATAATAAATTCTATCACTATAAAGTTAATATCCATACATCCTACGTAAAAAATGTACTATAATATTTTCTTTTCAATCAAATTGCATTTTTCTTTTTATTATTATTATCCTTCTCAAACAGTACACAAAGTTTTACATATTTATGAATAAAAAGGCAAGAAGAATTAAAGTAATTTAGCATTTTCTAAAACTTATGACTGTTAACTTTTCATTAATATACCGAAAGCGAAACGGAAGGAGAAGGAAGAGTAGTAGAATGCTGTATTTGTTTATTATTTTTTGTCAAGAAGTTTACGCCATTTTAATTTTGAAGTTAATTAGAAAAAGAGAATGTTAGGTATGTTTGAATAAAGGTTGTAGTTGTTGATAGAAACTACGAGAATTTGTAGCTATGACTAGAAATTAGAAATATAAATTTGTTAGGTTGAATAAATCTTGCAGGAATCAGCTTCTTTATTTTTAGCTGATTAGCTATTAATATCTTGTAATTAGGTGTAAATATTGCTCCTATTACTCGTAAACAAAATCATCAGATTCACCTTCTCAAACATAAACACATACTTTTATAATATTCTGGTATCAAGAGTCAGTTTAGGCCTAATATAGTATAGATGGAGCTAACTATAGGCCTAATATAGCATAGATGCCAAGGAGTGATGGGTACTGAAAATACATTTGTGCAACCTTTAATTTTTAAGTTCGATGGTCATTATCATCACTAGGTAATATTTGATGGAAAATCTTTTACATTCCAAAGAGTATTGGAATTTGTTAGAGATTGATATCATTATAGCTCCTAAAATAAATCAAAAAATAGATTTTTTTTTAAATTAATAAAATAATTTATGATATTTTTATTTTTTTATTTTTTGAATTTTTTGTGATACACCATTATTTATTAAATTATTATAATTAATTTTATTTAACATCTTTTTTTCAATAGATAATAAAAATAATTTATTTAAGCTTTTATTGAAACATAGTTAATCTTAAAATGTGTATGCATGTATGTGTGTGACATAGTTTTGTTTGTTACATTAAGGTAGAGGTTGGAATGCTTCGTCTCTCTTATGATGATCAGTATGGGCTAAGCTGAATCGTTCTTCCAGAGTTTCTCCCGTCTTCTCCTTTACTAGATCCTTTTAGATGTTAGGTTGGGACACCATCCATTCACAAATGTCTTACGAGAGTCTTTAAATCTATTAAAGGATTATCAAGTCTCCCCTTATTTGTTCAGTTGTAGTTGGTAGATAAAAAAAAAAAAAAAACATGAAGTGGACCCTAAATCCTAAATCAACACATGAAAGTGGACCTTAAATCCTAAATCAACGTTTGTTTATTATAATCAGTTAGAGAGAAATCTTCATTAGTTTTTAAGTCATAATACAATTATCCCAAATCATTTGTAGTATCAATTCCCTGCTTCATGCAAACAACTTTAGGAATAATACTTGAGAAATAATATTCACCTAACATTTAGATAAAAGTCATTTGTCATTATTACTATCATTCTTATTATTTTCATTCACAATATTTTGATTTATACTATAGCTAAAGATGACATCTGTAATTACTAGTTAGTATGTATGAGCATGTGCACATATCCAACCTCAACATCAACACTTCAACTGGTCTCCATCCCTAAGGAATCAAATCTTCCATTAACAAACATGTAAAACTGGTACTTCATGATCATGAGACATTCTCCCCATAAGGAAAATAATAATTATCAATAAAGACTATCAACGATATTCTACAAGTTTCAGAGTCTCAAAATATATTTCATACAAATTGGAAGTTTGAAATATATGTTATAAATCAATTTATCTCTCGTAATGAAATATTTTGTAAATAAACTTGAGTGAGATCATAAAAGGGATTTTAATAAATTTATGAGAATATTAATTTGTATAATTATAGGATTTAGGGGTATCTCACATAAATACAAAACAAGATACAATATATATAAATATCTCTTTTTCCTATCTTGGGAGTTCAAAGCAGAGCTTCCTTCACTGTCCTTTTCTCATATTTTTCTCTCACTATTCTTTTGTGAATTCTCATACACTCCATTTATGAAGAAGTCATGAGTAGTCAGTACTTATTTATAACTTCATAGTTGTAATTCAACTAATTCTTAAGAATCTACTTTGAATTTGGTTATAAAGAGATAAGTGTTAAGATGTGATGTGTCCATGGTAAATAATAGAAAATGGGGTCTAGGGTTCACATCTTCGTTCTTATCTATAATCCTGATTGTGAAAAAATATTTATCTTAGTCTCCTTAAGAAATGTTTTTTATCCCTTTAGTTAAACATGTCTCATCATGGTGAAACTCTAATAATATTTTGTAATAGAGAAATCTTACTCATATTGATTCGTCTAATAGTTTATAAGCAGTAGTTACCTTATTCGTCTAATGTTCTATCTTAATTTGTATCATCTGATGTCTCTTAAAGAAACACATAAGCTAGTAGTCTATGGATAAAATTTCACTATATAAACTCTTCGTCTTATGTGTCCAATAACTTTAAACATTTTTATTTTAACATTTGATTTCAATATAGTATCATCTGGTGACTTAAATTTATTTATCAAATAGGAATCTGATCATTCTTTACTTTTGACTTCGTCTAATAATCTTTCGTTTGATCTCGTGATATATATTTTTTAATATAAATTTTGACTCGTAAATCTTTACATTTTATTCAAAGAATTATATATAGAGTTCTTCTTAATATTCTCATTAAACAAATATACTTCGATCATGTTTAATAATATGTTTAATAATATTATATTTTTAAGTTACCAAATAATTGTATATTTTTGATAATATAATGAAATCATTGTTAACGTTATTTTCTCTCTATATATATTTAAAAAATAATTAATTCTTTTATATAATATAAAAAAATAATTAATTTTAAATGATTTTTGAAGTGATTTTATAATTTTATTTTAAATACTTAGAAATAGATGGTACTATGATGGAATAATGAAAAGACATTGAAAATTTTAAAAAATTAACCTTTAAGATTTATTGACTATTTAATATTTAAAAAAAAATAAAAAATACTATTAATTTATTATTTATAAGAGAAAGTTTTAAAACTATTATTTATTTAATAATATTTATAGTATCAATATAAATTTAATAGTCAAGAGTTAGTTATAATATTTGAAATTTTTAATTAAAAAAATTAAGTATAATTTTATAATTTTTTTAATTTTATAATAAAATATTAATATTAAAGTTTTTGAAACCTTAAGTACTCAAAGGCAAGATTATCTCTTCCAAGCCTTTGGATTGTTCCATTCTCGAGACTATTATTAAGAAAGACACCTTCAAAGACATAATGCCAATTCAAGTTCAAATTCTCTTGTCAATGCTATTTATAATATAAGAGACTTAAACAGCAATAGATATGTTTTAATGTAATGTAACACAAATTATTAAGTGAACTTTACACATATCAAAACTTTAATATATTAGATATGGGAGTCCTTTGCTTGGGCTTTTCAATTTGTCAAATTTTATTCAATGTGACTTTATATTCATACTTGCACTTTAACCCTCTTTCTCTTATATGGTCTTTAGCATTGTATGTTCCCCTAAAGTGAAAGTTTTTTTTTTTTTTTTTTTTTATCCCCAAACATTTATCTTTTGATGTTTTTAAAATTTTTAATCTTATTAGCCCATTTTAATAGGA
>Ga0099825_1004711_pt1 | contig 17788 bp, 4 predicted proteins | sample SiratroredBW_FD_76838 | JGI IMG/M metagenome (GOLD analysis project Ga0099825, IMG submission 76838) | Root nodule microbial communities of legume samples collected from California, USA - Siratro red BW | ecosystem: Host-associated > Plants > Roots > Nodule | place: USA: California | collected...
CCAAATTTCTCTCTTAAGGAGAAAAAAGGGTAGGCCCACTTAAAACCCAAAAGGAAAAAAAAAAAAAAAAGTCAAAAAAAGCAAAACCCCAAAAAAAAAAAAAAAAAAAAGAAGAAGAAGTTACCTCCAGAATAATATGGACCACGAAATTCAATTTTTTCAAGACCAATACTAATGTCACAAGCTAGTAACATGAAACATTATGTAAACCCCATTTGTATAGAAAAAACAATCGCAATTGTAGATTATTGTTAAAAGCAGGAAACAAAAGATTATTGTTAAAAGATATTTATATAGTTATGTGAGAATTAATGTTTTGTAAAGGGAAAAGCAAGGTTTTTGACAGTGACCAAACTTTGACCCAGCAGCCACTGTAGTAACTTTATATCGCTTTGTGTTGAGTATATGTAAGTTAGAAGATATCAGTGGTTGCCAAAAACAATAAGAAAAAAAAATAGTTGATTTGGCTTAGGTTTGCTGTGTTAATTAGCATAATTTATATCTAAGACCTAAAATAACATTTTAAAACATTTTACTTAATTCGACTTATTACGTAAATAGGTTGGTATAACTTATGTTTGATGTGAGTTAGGTTGCATACTTCCAATGAGTAGTCTAATTCATTTTCTCTTGTATTATGAAAGAATCCAATATGGTATAAGACAAAAGAATGGACACAGGTTGTGTTTGGAGTAATCATTCTAGGCTTGAAGACTGCTTTAAAAATAAAAGTTTTAAATATTTTCTTCAATAGCTTTCACATATTTTTAAATTAAAAGAGATGACATAAGAAAAAATGAGGAAGAGAGAGAACAAAAAGGAGAAGGGACATTAAGTTTTCTTTAAAATTTCATTAACCTATCTTTATAAAAACTCTTTTTTATAGATTTAAAAGTTACTATGAAATTAAAACTCAAAATAAGTAGGTTATATATAAAAAAAATATTTGCTAACTTTCATTTTTCTTAATTTAATCAAGAAGAGGGAGAACAAAAGGAAGAAAGAGAATAAGAGTTAAATACACAATAAGGAAACAATTAAACAAAAAATAGAAAAAAAAGAAAGGAAAAAGAGAAAAAAAAAGAAAAGAAAGAGAAATTAAGATTATTTTTATGCTGTTTGATACGAACAAAAATAATGAAAAAAACATGTTTTTCTCTCTCTCTTGGTTGAATGTATAGAAAGAGAATAGAAAATAAAAAAGGGTTTTAAATAAATATTCTTAAGAAAACAGAAGTTAGACAAGTTACACCTCTCTCCTTGCCTTTTTATTTTTCTTTTTCCAAATATGAATGTCTTGTCCGCCCTCATTTGTTATTGATCGAAATCAAATGAAAGAGAGAGGAAAAAAAAAAGAAAGTTACCCTCCACTCTTCCAAATGTAACAAACATAATATAAAATTTTCTTCGCCCTCAATTTTACATAGCATTTTTTTTGCTTAATATTTACCTTGAAATTATAACTAAGTTAAAGGTGGAAATTAATTATTGGAGAGTTTTGATTTCTCCTAACTGAAAAGAGATGGCCACAAACAAAAAAATAAAATATGCAGGCCAAGGGGACTCAGAGAGAACTAGAGTAGGGGGAAACGAAAGGAGAAAAGAATGAGAGAGAAACAGAGCAGGAATTGTAGAGGGAAGAAATGGTTCTTTTCTAAAAATGTCTTCTACCGTTTTGAAAAATATTCCTCTTTGAGAATTAAGCTACTGCATATGTTAAGATCTTTTTTTTTTTTTTTTCAAATTCTTCTTTTAAAGAAAGGAAAAAGTAAAACAATAAAACATTACCATAATAGGGAGTTGTGATAGCAGTTAATATGTTCAGAGAACATGATGAAGAATCGCACAAATACGTCCAAGACTGAAACTGAAATGTATTTAGTCAATTGTTGGCATTTCATCCAATAGTAAAAAGTAGTTTTTTTGTGTACCAAAACTCATTCCAATGTACTAATGCTTTGTAGATAATTGAAAATCGCTCCCATTATTTATTCGGACGCAATTCTGAGTGGTTGTGACCCCAAACTTAACGAACCAAATCATTCTGAATTTCGTAAAAGGTTAGGCGACGCAAAGGAATGAAAGAATGGCCACCATTCAAGAGTGTTAAATATATCAAACTCTTCCTTTCTGATAGTGTCATATATCACAAAAATCTTAAATAGAATGAGTATTTGTCATATTTAACTAACTTAGTCAAGATAGATCAAATTATTCTGAAAGGTATCTTCACTTTACATAAAGGCGAGGTAATCGTCATCCATTGAAATTTTGCAAACAAGTTGTTGTAAGATATTTACAAGAATTATAATATCCTTGTAGGAACATAGAAATGGCCACGCTGGTGCCATGTAACTCTTTTAAGATTTGAGGGCTTTGGCCACACCCTAGCTTCAAAACACATCGTAGTAAAAGATAAATAGCCACGCCAACGGAAGTCGATAAAGTTCCAAAAAGGCTTTTAGTCTACAGCCCGCGAACGGAATAAACTCAAATAACTTTGTAAAATAACGAGCGTAGAGATAGATTTTCCTTCCAACATTGGGCAATCGTAATAATTATCTTCGTCCTCCTCTTTCCATAAAATCAAACCTTCTACATGGTCCACAGGGTCTGGAGACCAATGATAACAAAACAAGGTCAACCTGGTAGCAAAGGGTTGGGCTTGGACCCATAATGCAAGAGGATTCTGTAAACCTTTGTGACTCCGCAACAACTCTAATGCTAAAGTTTATCATATAGAATCATCAGACATTGGGGATTAATCTTGTGTACTTGCACCACTAATAACTTTCTCCTTCAATTCAATAGTTGATTGATTATTTTAATATTTTAGAGAAAACTATCAAGTGTCATTAAAGTAGATAAAAAGTTTGACACCTGGTATTAATTATGTGTGTAATCTTTTAGAGAAAGGGAGTGGAATCTACCAATATAGTTTACTATCCATCATTAACCAATGGGTAGATTTTACTGCTTTCCTCCAGAAGATTGTGGAACTTTCAATTCAATTACAGATATCCGGGGACTATTACCATCATTGAGATTTTAAAAGATGAAATGAAGTTTGAAAACTGCATTTCATCTTCTATGATCCAAAAGTTTATAATAGGGAGTTCAAAAGAGGGGAAAATGCTCCAGAGGGCCGCTCATGGTAGCTGAAAGCTGCTAAAGTTTATTGACATGAAAATGGAGTGTAATATAATCCCTTGAGGAAACTGTAAATTTTCAGAACAGAGAAAAAGATTGGTGTAATTTAAGCACCTTCACGAAGCATAATGTACACCGCCGATAAAAAAAAAAAAAAAAACGAAGCATATTGTACACCAATCCATGAAGATTTCTGATCACAAACCGTATAACAACCAAACACGCAGACAAATGCTTAGCCATTATTTATGCCTCACTGTCCTCACTCAGCAAGATATAAACATATTCTGTCCTATAGATAAAGTAAATGCAACCAAAGGTCAAAAAGTCTAGACCCAATACTCCCCCTCAAATGCCCTCCACAAAATGATGAATCTGCTGATAGAAACACAAAGAAAAGCTCACATAATTGAAATCCTTAAATAGAAGCTGTCAATGAAAATAAGTATCTGTTTGGCCTTGTTGTGAAAGTTATTGTTTCTCGAAGAACACTTTCGTCTGTAATTATTTATTTTATAAAAAGCTTGTGCAGGAAAACAAAACTATTATGTTTAAAAAATCTATGTTTGTACTGTTGGGGTGAAGCTTGGTGTGATAAAGTTAATACATTTTCCCTTCAATGTCATTGGTTCCAGTTGCCAAAATAACTTTTCTGCTCAGGGGAGTAAGGGTGTATAGATCTAACCCTTCAGAGACCTGGCATAATGGCAGCCTTGTGTGGCATCACAAGGTTATAGCTTTTGTTTTCCCCTATTTCTGTAATTATTTCCTTAGAAAAGCACCAATTTCATGCTTAACTTTAATATGCTTCTTAAGTCATGCGTCTTAAAAGTGCCTTCATATTTTTGGCTCCTTTGAGAAATAAAATAAATTCTTTTTCCTGAACTGAAAAAGCAACTTTTGTGAATTGTTTGCATAACATAGGCAATCAGACATACTTCAAACACGTAGTCAAATGTAAAATTTGATAAACAAGTTACATAAAAGTTTACGCTAATTTGTCTTCAATATATACATAGCAGAAGAATAGCATTATGCTAAACAGAAACGTCTACATGTTTACATAAACTAAAAGTTGGAAGGGGGTACAATTGATTATTACTTATTTAGAACTTAGGCCCCTTATTACAGCAGATTATACAACAGTCACCTTTTCCCAAGCACATAGTGCGATCAGAAATATGTTCATTTTCTTTGTTAAATAGCTATTTACACCAATGAACATTGTCTTCAATGAACACAATAGGAATTATTTTCCGGAAATTTGGCTAAAGAGGGTCTACATTTGAACTAATTACCTGTAAAATTGTTTTAAAGTTAATCAGTCAGAATTAAAATAACTTGTTTAAATCATACAATACATTGAAGTTCTCTTACACTTATTTTTTGGAATATATGTGAAAGTCAAATGATGAGTTCACCTTGCAAACAATGTCGCAGAAAATGGAAGAATAATGATGAATATAGAACAACAGAGCTTCGGAGAAGAAACTGAGGCAAAAACTTTCTTTTAGTAGTTTTAGTCTAGTCTGTAGAAACATATGCAGTTATGAAAATTCATTAGATCATATGAACTAAGCTCAGCACATTTAAATGGCATCTAGAATAGGTTAAATAATGGTGTTTTGGTTTTTGGATTTTGCTCAACCAGACCTTGCCCCACATCTTAGGTGATCAACACCCAAAATTCGAAACCTAGCTGACAATGAATATATTGAAATCTGCACACTATGAGCTGCCCCCTTATATCATATAACTTAAAAGATTGCGATCACAAGCAAACAAGAGAAGCCCAGTTACAATCTACAAAAGATATAACTAAGTACACACAGACACAGAGTCGAACAAGATATGCACATTTCTAGCACAATGGGCCTACAACAACTTATGAAACATTAAGAATTACAGACTTCATTCATAAGAAGTAGACTTCATTGCCTATTAAAGTCAACACTTAAAATGCTGAAGGCATCTTCATCTCAAGTATTTTGCCATTCACAGAATCAAGTAGAGTCAGTTCTTCAGTGAATCTTTAGAACATAAGCTTCAGCAAATTCTCTAAAACTTAGCATTCTCTCAGTTTAGTGTTCATTCCAATCACCTCAAAACATCACTATCCATACAGTATCTACCAAGCACGAGAAAGTAAAAAAGAAACAAAGACTACATCTAGCACTTGCACAATTTTATCTGATCAGAATTTCGGAACAACAAAACCCGCATTGTGGGCCAAGAAAACAAAGAACACTTCTTTCTCACAGTAGAACCAGCTATTTCTCTTTCCTCAAAAAAACCCTCACTAACCTGTGCAGAATTCAAGCATCACTATCGTCGCTATCGTCGTCATCATCGCCGAGGCCGGCGGCGGCGGCGGCTGCTTTCCCCGTGTCACCAGCAATGCGTACTCCTGCACTCGCCGCCCCCGTCCGTCCCCGAGTCCTAGACGGCAGAATATTATTCAAATCCACCTCCGTAAGCGGGTCGTCGGAGAAGTCACTTCCGTCGTCGGAAGCGTCGCCGTCACTATCATCGTCGGAATCGTCGTCATCGTCATCTTCTACCATTTTCCCTTTCCCCTTGTCGTCACGCAAAAGCCCTTTCCCCTTTCGGTCCTCTTCCTCTTCCTCCTCGTCCTCCTCGTCGTCCTCCTCATCATCGTCGTCGTCTTCATCCTCAACGTCGTTTTGGAGCTCCTCGTCGTCGTTTTGGAGGTCCTTTCCGTCCACGTCGTCGTTTTGGATTTCTTGGTCGTCGTTGTCGGGTTTCTCAGGGTCGGAGGAACAATTGGGAGGTTGGGAAGTGCTATCGTCAGCATTAGGTTCGGGTTCCTGGGTTTGTTTGAGGCTGGGAGTAGCTAGCTTTGCAATTTTGGATGGGAGTTCTTGAAGATCAGGATCGGACTTACGCTTGGAGGGTAATGTGGGTTCATTGGGGTCATTGTGGTCAGCCATGAATGTGAATGAGAAAGAAAAAATGGTGAAAAGAGGAATTAGGGTTTTGTGGAGAAGAAGAAGAAGAATTAATATCAGCAGCAACAGTCTTGAAAGTCTCAGTGACTGTTACCAGTGGTTTCAACCCAAACAGCGGAACCTAACTACAAACTGGTATTCATTTTTCTTACACACTTTTCTAGGTAACATTTCCTTACACCTAATAACAAGAGAAAATAAATAAAGGTAAAATTAAACTTTAAAAACAAAATATTTAAAAATTGAAATAATTAAATTAGGATTAAATAGGGTATTCGTTTATATAAATATAAAATTTGATTTTTTTTCTTTATAAAAATCCTTAATTAATATTTTGATGGTAGTAAAATATATATTTATTGTTGCTATTGTTATTTTTCTTATTCAAATTAATTATTATTGAAATAATATAATTGAAGACATATCATAGGGATTTTGTGAGTTATGTTAAAGTATTCTCGTGTTGATAATATTATGAGATTTTATTATTTGTATACGTCTTCGTAAGATAGTTCTATTATTTATTTTTTAGTATAAAAGTCTTATAATATTTACATTTTAGTAATTTTTTATTTATATTTTAATTTTTTCTTAAAAAATAATTTTTACTTTTAAAATTTTAATTTTATTTAAAATTTTATATCACATCAATACCAAATGATAATGTTGGATGAATTATATGAATCAGTCTGCAATCAATTATAAAATTGTCTAGATTGAACCAATGATTTAAGCTTGTCAGTCTGTGTATATTTTTAAAACTTGCAAAAGTCCAAGTGTAGGTTAGTTCATCTTATTCTGCAACTCATACAACCAATCATAAAATTATGTGTAATGAATTAATCATTTAAGCTAGTCAGTCAGTATACATTCTTTTTGTATAACCTAAAATTTATATAAGTCAAAGTGTATGTCAGTTCCATTTTTTTCTGCAACTTATACAACAATCAATTATAAAATTATGTGTAATAAATTAATCATTTAAGCTAGTCAGTCTGTATACATTCCTCCTACATAACCTACACTTTCTATAGGTCAAAGTGTAGTAGGTTAGTTCATTTATCTTATCTTATAAGTCATATTAATCTCATTTTTTTCATTCATTTATTATTTTATATATTATTTTTTTCAATCATTTATTATTTTATATATTATTTATGTGTTAAAAATGACTAAATATTTTTATTTATTATTCTATTAATATTATATATTTACAAATATAAATATATATTTTATTTTATAATTTATTTTAATATACTTTTTCCTTGTATATTTCTTTATTTATTTATAAATGTATAAATTATTAATTTTTAGAAATATATTAACTCTCAAATCTTATGTAAGTCAACCAACCTCAATTTTTTGTTAACATGCACAGCATAAGTTTCAAACTTAATCTTATGATTATATCTTGAAAATGTTTTAATATTGGAAGAAAGGTATATCACAACAAGAATCAAAATAAAATAGAGATATTAAAGGTATTAATTTAAAAAAATTATAAAAAAAATTGTATATTTCAAGGAAGATTATGTTAGAAAATATATTGTTTTTGGATTTTATTTTTAAAATATTATTATAGCATATAAAATGATGTAATATACATTTAAAAAATAAGTTATAGAAAATATCATTAACTTTATTTGAAAATATGTTTATCTTTCCATATAATTACCAATATCATTAACTTTATTATCCTTAAACTTTTAGATCAAATTATCAATCAAAGCAATATCCCTTTTATTCAAAATCATCAGTTTATTAGTTTCATTCCAAACCATCCAAATCAATTCCAACTCATTTCTAAATTCTATTCTAGCATTTTATTCACATTTCATCAATTTAACTATTTTGACTAACATGTGCATATATGAAGACAATTCAATCCATTCCAATTGATCTACATAGGTTCAAATTACCATATTCTCATATCATTACCAAAATAAATCTAAACACCCAATCAAACCAATTCAAGACTAAATTCAATAACCATCTCATACCTGTAAGAAACTTGAACATCATTGAGAAGTCATCTCAACACACATGTCTCCTAACCTATGGTGTTATGTGAAAGTAAGATTAATATATACAAAGGTAAACAATATAGCTTTCCTTATCTGAATAGAAGCCAATTCTCTCACGAAAGAGCTTCAAAGCCTAGGCATCACATATGTAACTAGAACATACACCACATATATCTTATCAATGATCAGACTATATCACCAAGATGCTAACAGAGACTCATTCTGAAAATTCTCCCTTATGAAGAGACTTATTATTGGTGAGAATGATTCTTGAAAGTCAATCTTTTGAGTTAGAAGAATCACAAAGAGAGACTTTATTCCACATAAGATGTAAATTTTTTGAAAATATTTGTTATCTTATTTTGGATAGTGAGTTGTAATTGTTGTAGGTGGAAAAAATTACCTTAAGTACTACACCCCATTCAAGACCAAAGATAATGGTGGTATAGTAGTTAACCAACAAGTAAGTATACCTATCAACCTAGGAAACTATCAAGATGAAATTTTATGTGACGTAGTTCCTACAGAGACAAGGAAGAAGATTTTTTCATGAGATGTCTCCATAATACATCATTTGGTATCAATGAATCAATAATGTTTGCAGAGATTCCAGTTCTAGAATGGAAGCTAATAAAAGAATTATCTTTAGTCCTAGTATAATGTTTTTCCTAGAGAAAGTGCACTTATTATATTCAAAGACGAATTTCCTTGAAGAATGGGAAAATGATATTCTCTAAAGAGGTCAATATAATTTTGATATTTCTTATATTTTTTATTACCTTTTCTTAAGAGTATTAAAGGTTGTACTTATAAGAATATGAGAAATAAAGAAAATGGACAAAGTTATATGATAGACCCATTTTTTTCTACATGTTGACGAAGACTTGAACCAAATTTGAAGATAACATATGATAAATCCACCTTTTTCATTATTAATGTAATTTTCATATTTTTTATTTAAATATTTCATATGTCTTTTAAGATAGTCTTGGTCAATTTCTTTTTTTTTTCTTATAACTCAAAACTCCACAAACTTATTAGAGAGAAAAATCTCTTTTCTTTCATAATTCATCTATCTTTTATTTCATTACAATTACATCCTTTTATAGGTTTATAAGCAAAGTGTGTAAGCCCCTCCAAATTTCACATAAATTCCCAATAACACTTATTTTCTACTATAATATATTCTCCACTATCCCACTACTTATCATTATGGTTTATGAAGCTTAAGAATACCAAAAAAATTGACATAGATCATATTAAAAGACATATGAAATATTTTGATAAAAAAAATACAAAAATTACATTTATAATGAAGAGAATGGACTCTTCTTAGATGATAAAAAAAATTGGATTCAAGTCCTCATCAACACATAAAAGAAAATAACATAAGATGATATATTTTCACAGACCTATAATGTAAATATGTCCATTTTCTTTATTCCTCATATTCTTCTGAGTGCTTCATTTGATACTCTTAAAAAAATCTAATAAAACATATGATCTTTTTTTATCATATGACTTTTTTATAAAAATTATGTTGAAAAAGAAAAGAGAGAAAAAAAAAATATAAGTTAGAAAAAAAAAGAGTTAATTAAACAAACCTCTAGTGAAATAATGAAACTCTTGTACAATCTTGAACTCTTCTTTCCAAAAGGTAATAACTCTAGCTTTTCTTCTCAAAATTCTAAAAAAAATCAATTTGTTTTGTTGTTGCATAACACAAAGCAATATCTAAAATAAAGTGGAGAAGGATATCTTTTCGAAACAATAGCCCTTAATTTTTCATACAATAACTTTTGCAAGAATAATAAAGAAAATTATTTATTTACCTTTTTTCCTCAAAGATATTTTTCTTAGTTTTCTCCTAATAAAGATATTTATTCCCTTTTTGTTTGTTTTTTTTATTGTAGATTGATATTTAACCTTGGAGTAAAATAAGTCAATCAACAAAGGCTATTGTCACTATACATCATTTAGATATGGGAAATCCTTTTCAAAAAGGACGGTATGATGGAAATCATCTAGTCACAAAATCTTTGGCTAAGAGGATAGAAGAAAATGGACACTTAAGGAAAAAAAACTTTACATTTGAATGGTAGAACACTAAATTTTTTGTTCTTTCTTCTTAGTCTTGTACAAATTGTATAGTTGTATATTCTTATTTTTTTTTTAATTTTGTAAGATTTTATAGATACCTAAGAGGGTTGTCTTTGGGCCTTAATGTGGGCTTGAAAAGCTAGCTAAAACACTAGAAAACATAGATAATTGTTGGCCAAGGCATGAAGAGATATGAGTCACGAAGTCTCACATCACTTGGGAGAGGCCAAATTTGGGTGTTGAATAGAAGACCTTAGACATCCACCTTTTAGCTTTTTAGTCACACATCCTCCAAGTCATTTAGTTCAAAGGGCTTAGCATATATAAATAAGACCCTTACGTAATACTTATCTTTTGATGAATAAGAATTGATTTAGCTAAAATACTTTTCTTCTTATTCTTAAAGTCAAATAAGAGAGTAATATTTTCCTACTTCTCCTTAAAGGATCTTTTTTTGAGAGAACAATTAGAGTTTCTCAAAAAAGTTAAAAAAGGTTTAAGAGTATTTTTTGTCTTTTGTTGTTTAAGAGAAGATAATTTCCATCCCCATACAAATAAAAAATAATAATTATATATAATGTAAACACAAGTCTAATAATAATGTCTAAATTAAACTAATGATTACACTTAAACTGTGCTCACTAGTTTTGCAAACCATGTATATAGGAAAAACTTTATATGTTTATTTCTTCGTAAGAAAAAACTCATAAGATTAGTAATTGTTAATGCATCTCGAACAAGAAATATAAATTGTGGAAGTAATATTATTATGTTATAAAATTTAAGTGTTTGAATTAATACGATTCATTCGATAAATGTGAAAATTGTAGACTTATAGTTACATTTCTATTCTTTTTTTTATGACGAACAATTCATTCAATCATGACAACTTTACCTATATTAGTGTTGATATTAATGTGAAGGTAATGGCTACATTAAGTAGTTTTAGAAGAAGAAATTCATCATATATAAAAACAAAAATAATAATTACGTATAATTAAACACAAGTCTAAGAATAATGTTTGAATTAAATATAAAGACTAACGAGATCAGTAATAATTAATGCATCTCGAACAAGAAAAATAAATTATGAGATTAATATTATTATGTTATAAAAATAAGTATTTTAATTAATATATAAATGTCATGGCATATTTGTAGATTCATTCTCATTCTTTCTTTTCTTTTTATGACAAACATATCATTGAGAACTAGCAATTTTACACATATAATTATTGACATTAATTAGAAGATAATAATTACATTAAATAGTTTTTTAGAGACTTCTTCACTTTCATAATAAAACAGCATATTTTAGGAAATAGACAATAAAATCATTAAGTACAGTATCGTTAAAAGATTAAAAAAATAAAATCAATCATTAATAATTATATAATCTTATTTAAAGACAATCACGTTGTTCAATAGATTATTTATCCAATATTTCAATAACCTTTATTTGCATACTTAACATGTGCATATTTTAGAGGATAAAATATCTTAATAATCATTGAGCTACATTTCAATTATCAATGTTTCAATAAAAAGTATTTACTTTTATTTGTTATTTTAAAATTTAAACATAGGGAGTATATATGTCTAACAAATTCGAATTGTTGAAGTCCAACGTTAATATATAGTTGGTGTAAGAAAAATTTATCTAACAGTTAAAATTTCTACCTTCAGAAAATTGGAACCTTGAGTGAGTAATTTTTGGTTTACCATGTTGGACCCAAAATATCTTTGTTACAGTGAGTAAATTCATAGAGTTCAAATTTGTTGAGAGTTGAAGGAGATATGGGGTGAAGAAAAGTCAAACTGAACACTATTTGGGGTTTCCCTGGCAGAATTGATGAGTGAGAATGACCTTAAAAGGAGATTGGTAAGGATTTGAGGCAAGTGGGAAAGAAGAAAAGCAAAAGGGTATTAATAATGAAGCTTTGTTGGAGTTAATATTATCATTAATTGGTTTCTAACAGCACCTGTGCATGGTGTCCAAGTGGAGTGCGGAGCGAGTTTGGGAATCCATATATGACCTCAGAAGTGAAGCAACTGTACAAGTAAAGAAACAGCAAAATATGCAATTATACTCTGCTGCGCACCCCACTGGCGCAAAAAATAAAAAACAATCACGTGGTTCATACCCCTCCATCAGGCCAAGCTCCATTCAAATCAAATCAGCATGTGCGCACCTTAACACGCTATTCGCCACTTGGCGCATTCTCAGTGGAGCAGTGCAGCATGCAGAAACACACAGCAGAGCACAGCGCAGTTGATGTAGCAGCTGGTTTTTGATAGAGCCCATGCAATGCACCCTAGTTTTGAAGGGAAAGAGAGAACCCTCCCTCACACTCACACTCACACTCTTCCTCCTCTTCCTCCTCTTCCTCCTCCTCCTGCTCCAATGCGTGTGATTTTATAAGATGGTGGTGGTGGTGGGTGTGGTTTTATTACAAGATGAAAGATGGAGAGAGAAAGAGGGAGAGAGAGAGAGAGAGGGATGCAAATACAAAATGAAAACGCCATTGATTTCTGTTGTAAGTTTTCAGAACTTTTGCAACAGGTGGAGGGTGTTATCGAGCCCCATGTTTCCTGTGTCTTCACCATCCATCCGTCACTCCCTGCTTGGCCACTCTCTAACCACCACCACCACCACCATACCAACACCAACCCCAATGCGCAAACCCAACCCATCTTCCCCTTAACCCTAGTTTGCACTCACCCCCTATTCACACGCAGCCACATTACCCTCGTTAACTCTTCTCTCTCCCTCCCCATTATTGTAACCAGCACAAAGGGCCAAAACCAAAACCATCCATGAATCCGCTCCTCACATCTGGTCACCACTCTGATTAACCCATAACCCTAACGCAACCCACCCCATCTACTAGAGAGAGACTGCGTTCATTATATTATGGTAAAAGTAAAAGGAAGCGAGGGGAGAGGATGGGGTGAGGCGTGAATGCAGGATAAACAAATGTCATCAAAACCAGTCCCCTCTAATCACAAAAACCCTTGCTAAAAATAGATAAACTCCGGAAAGAGAATAAATTATATAGAGAGAGGGTGAGTTGGGGGAAGAGACGAGTGAAAGAGAGTCCACCATTGATCTCTTTAACACCAAACCCCACACCCATTTCGTGATTGCCGAGCGTCCTCCTTACCCGACCCTTATCTATCCATATCCACCTGCACACCACTAAGGCTAAGAGAAAGAGAACCAACACTAGAGTCACAGAAAACCAAAACCACTCTCTCTGTCTCTCTAGAACAACCAAAAAAAAAAAGAGGCAAAAAACCCTAAGCTAATGATGATGAACCAGCGACAGAGAGGAAAACCGCGTCACAAAACCGAGGCCTGCTCTCTCATGGCAGGTGTTGATGCCGAGCTTCGACTTGTCGCCGCCCCAGGAGACATCTCCAACACCAACAGAATGACCAGGATCACCAGAAGCAGCACCATCAACGTATCTGAATCTCAAGGGTCGGGTCGGATCCACGACGCCAACCACCTTCGTCTCTTCGCTGCGGTTACCAGCTTCGGTAGTGTGCTCCGAAAGAAGAGGATGCCCAGGATGCGAAGATCCGCCGCCGCCACCACCAACCCCACTTTGCTTATGCAGATGCACCACTTCGACAACCCTTTTTCCTTTAAGCACCACCAGCTTAATTTACCATCTTCAGCTCCTACCACCGCGTCCTCCTCCCACGTGACACCCTCCTCTCTCCCCCCTCCTCCCCCGCCCGCGCGTGTGAGTTACCCCTTTTGCCCTTTTTTTGTTTTTCTTTAGTTTCTCCAATTCTTCCCTGTCAAGATCCCATCTTGTCGTATACACTTACCTCCATTCTCAATTTGGTTGTTCCTATGTCTTCGCCCGTTGTCTTGCAAGGATCTTTCTAACCCCATTCTTGGATCTCATAAATTTAGTGTTTTTTTCGAAGATTTTTTTTTCAATTAAAATTGGGATTTCATTTTAAAGTTTTTTTCCTTTTACTCCAAAACATTAAAAAAAATTACATCTGAGTTTTATTCAACTTTTTGGTGATTTGTTTAGATGCTTGTGTTTGTTTGTCTCGTGAATCTCTTATGCTTATTTAAATGAATTTTTTTTTGTGATCTTTTCCGATGCTAGATGGAAAGTTCTTTAATATATAAATAAATAAATAATATTATATATATATAATATAATATAATATATATGCACACACCTTTATAGTTGAGATTAGTACTATATTTCCTTGATTGAACAGACACAAATTATAGTTGTTTGATCTTCCATTTGGAAAGGGTGAGAATGGAGGGCAAACGTGGCACTCCAGTGAAGAAATGAACTATGTTTTTTTTATATTAAAAATTCCCCACCCAAAAAGAGACTAAAAGGAAACAGATCTATGAAGAACAAAGTTCAGAAAAGAATCTCTTAGCGAAAACAAATTAAAAATGAAATGAGAGTGAATACATAGGCTACCATAGTTTTTTTTTTTTTTTTTTTTTTTAACTCGATTGAGTAGTGAAATGGAGTCGTTAAACACAAGTCAAGCATACTATGATCTTCTGGCTATGGCTTGCAAATATATTGTAAACCTTGTCAGATTGTGTTACCAAAAAAGATATACACACATAAAAAAGGGGCACACTTTTATCACAGAGATCATGATCAGTATGCAAGTACGGAATTAGTAGCCAATATAAATTTCATTCGTCCTATATGCTTATTTGGTAAATCTTTCTTATATTGACAAAAAAGAGATTAACTGGACTTGTCTATGTTTCTGTTTTGAGAAACATTTGGAATAGATGTTTATGGTGCTAGTAAATCTAGCTTCAACCTTTTGTCTCCTATTAATTGTAAGATTGTCAAATATAGTACTACTACATAATAGTACATTGTTACTTACTATGTTAATTAATATCCTTCATTGGAAACCGAACAGTTCTTACTTTATACTGTGTAGAAAATTAAAAAAAAAAATCAGATGATTAGTGGATATGGACCGTTCCATATTTGGGAAATTGTGTAGTTCAAGACATCCATATAAGGCATGCGGGACAATGCTTTGGGTACTCTGCTTCTTTACGACTATTATGGACTTGATGTCCTTATACAAGACATGGTGTAGTTGATGTCTTACACTAGAACTAGAATTGCATGTTTTGTCACAATTAATTATAGTTTTCTCCACCTTTATTGCTTTTATGAGATTGAAAACTGAAGTTGTGTAATTTGATTTATGTGCTTCTAGGAAATCCATCTTAGAAACTTGAGGTTCCTTTTCAAGAAGGAGTTGAAGAACAGTGATGTTAGCTCCCTAAGGAGAATGGTATTGCCAAAGGTTTGGTCTATGTCAATTCCCTTTACCTCAATACTGTCTCATCTTCTTTTCTATCCTAATATCAGCTTAAAATAATTGGGAAACAAATTGTTACTTGCAGAAAGCAGCTGAGACTTTCCTTCCAGAACTTGATTCAAAAGAAGGAATAATGATGAATATGGATGATAAAGATGGTATTCATGTTTGGAGTTTTAAGTACAGGTCTGCTATATTAATACACTTGGTTTATTGAAATGTCAGAAAATAAACTAAATTCGATATTAGTTGTTGAATATATAATTTAAGGTTATTTAGAATTAATTGTTTACTAACCATTCAAATACATATAGTTTTTATATTTGATTTGGATAATGCAGGTTTTGGCCTAACAACAATAGTAGGATGTACGTACTTGAAAATACCGGTAAACTTTCTATACATAGTACTTCTTGTCTGACAAGGTTCAGAACAGATAATTTTGAATTTTAGTAATGAAATATTGTTGTTGTCAAATATTTTCAGGAGATTTTGTCAGCACACATGGCCTTCGATTTGGCGATACCATTATCATTTACCAGCATATTGCAAACAATAACTATGTACGTGCCGCAAAAATATTGCATAGTCTACATTATAGGAATAAAAAAAAAATTCATAATTAAATACAAATTTTGTCACCAATACAAAATGGAACACTTTAAACACTATCCCTAAATAGTAGATGAGTCACCATCTTGTCTTCAGTAGAAAAAGTCTTGATTTTGAAATTACAATACTATTTGTTTATGAAATTAATTTTATTTGAATTTATTCTTGATCATTATATGTAATTTTATTTAAAAATATAAAATAAATTTGTGGATATTTAATTTCTTCGGATTGTTGATACATTTATGCAGGTTATTCAGGCTAGAAAAGCTTCGGATGAGGATGAATTTGTGGAAGAAACAAATGAGTCTGAGAACGACTTGTTCCTGAATGACTGGGACATGAGCAAACCTGGATGTTTCGATATGAACTATCCTGCAGTGAATGATGGCATGTCCTTCATATATGACACTACTTTCTCAAATGACTCTCCACTTGACTTTTTGGGAGGATCAATGACTAATCTTTCAAGGATTGGACCAGTTGAAACCTTCGGATCTGTTGAGAATCTGTCGCTTGATGACTTCTATTAAGGCATCGCACACCGACAAACAAACCTATTATCGTGGTGCTGAGGCCACTTTGAATCTGTCTTTCTTTATGTGGGTACTATGAAAGTGCTTTCTTTTGTTGTCGACTCATGGACATGGGAGGATTTGAGTACGTAGAATAAAAGAGTGGCCAGTGATCATGCTGTGTTCCTCTCTCTTGAACAAGTGAGACTACTATGTGATGTATTCCTTATATTTTATTTATATTTATTTCAGACATCTGTATGAATTATCTTCGACATTCATAATTGCTGTAAAAACTCAGTTATGGTGTCAGAGATGATCTTAGCATTGCTCTGCAATCACCCTATAACTGTTCCTTTTGCATTCATTCTCATCTTGAGAGCCATGCAAATATGAGCCTTCTAGCTCAGGAAAAACATGGCTTCATTAGTGGCCATGTCAAGGAATCTGATTCCACCAACCTCATTCATCCATACTGGAAGAGGTGTAGTGCTTATGTACTTCAGTGGTTTGTGATATAGATTCACAAAGCAGCAGATGTTTGGATAGGGTTGAAAGATAGATTGTCACATGCAATTTTTATAGAATGTCAAAACTTCAAGAACACAACTTCAGGTAAGGAAAGTGTGTTGTTGATGAACTAGATGTTTTAAACCTCATACCCATTTTCATATATGGTACTAGATGCACTTGTGAAGCTTTGTCCAAATTAAATCTTTGTTAGATGATTGAAGGGTCTTAGTGAGCATATTAACTTGTGACACTACAAGAAACACATTTCAACAATGTGAGCTAGGGGGATTTTGCTAAAATTCTTGTCAACACTAGCAATAGTGTTGACAACCCTAGATCCAATAAAGTTTGTATACACATTAAGATAGAACATATCTAGATGTATATTCATTACAACATTTTATATAAATAAGACCCTTACCTAAATGATTATTACCTAACACTCCTTTTGATGAATAATAATTGATTTAGTTAAAATGGTTATCTTCTTATTTTTAAGATCAAATATGAGAATAATCTTCTCCTAGTTCTCTTTTAAGGATTTTTGATTGAGAGG
>Ga0099825_1004712_pt1 | contig 17788 bp, 6 predicted proteins | sample SiratroredBW_FD_76838 | JGI IMG/M metagenome (GOLD analysis project Ga0099825, IMG submission 76838) | Root nodule microbial communities of legume samples collected from California, USA - Siratro red BW | ecosystem: Host-associated > Plants > Roots > Nodule | place: USA: California | collected...
AAATATTTTATTTTTATAAAATAAAAAATAAATAAATAAAAAATATAAAATATATATATATATATATATATATATATATATATATATATATATATATATATATATAATATTTATAAATTTTATATTTTAAACTATTTATTCTGTATTTTATTTATCATAAAATCCTTACATTTTGTACTTTTAATATATCCAAATTAATGTTTTCTAGTTATTAGATAGATAATCAAATTCATTTTTCTTTTGTTATAATATAATGATACTTATATTTTTTATTTAATTTTTTAGATTTGACAGAGTTTCTCTCATATGCACGAGAATTTCTTGTTAAAAAGATATAGAGTCGTTTATAATATAATTATTGAGATGTGAGGGAATTTCTTCTCAAAATACATAAATTCTATATAGAATATATCCGTTAAGCAGTTTTAACTTATTATGTTTGACACCTTGGATTTGTATATTTTCGTGTTACATACAATCTATATTTTTGTGTTACTATTCTTTTATATACAACATCTTTGATCGCTAACTTATATCCTAAAGTCCGTAATCTTTTTTAATATTTATAAATTTTATATTTTAAACTATTTGTTCTATATTTTATTTATCATAAAGATCCTTACATTTTATAATTTTAATATATCTAAATTAATGTTTTCCAATTCTGAGATAAAAAGTTAAATATAAAAATTAGAAATATTTTTATAAAAAATTGTTATATATAAATATATCAAAAAATATATTATTACTACATTAGTAATTTTCTTATAAAAAAATATATAAAATTACGTTTTCTAAAAATATTATTTAACGTAAAAATAAATAAATAGTTATAAAATATAACTTAATATATTAATTTATTATTATATTTATATTATGTTTTAATAAAATATAAAATAAATACGAATAAAATAAGAATTACAGTTTTTGTTTTATTAATATCATTATATAAGTTAATATTTATTTTAAAATTAAAGTATACATTTTTAATAATAAAGACTGTCTCCACAATATTTGAAATTTTAACTTCCAACTTTCACAGTTTTTTATTTAAACTTAAAATAATACAGTATTTCCAAATAAAATAAAAGATGTGAGTATTGTTTTAACAATATGATCTATTAACAATACGAAGAAAGTAAATATTTATTTAAAAATTTAAAAAATGTGAACGTTATTCTCAGTTACAAGTATAAAAAAATGATTGCATTTTGAGTTAACCCAAATTATTTTCATCTACTCCATCCTCTCATTTCTTACTAACCATAGTTAGGTTTATATGGAATCACAGGTAGCATCAATCCAACACCCTCATTCATTCCATGCTCTTTTCTTAATAAAGCTTTTATTAAAAATAAATGTATAAGACTCAAATCTACAAGTTAAAAATAACCTTGCTTTGAAAAAAAATTACTCACATTATCTTATTTTTTTAATAAATAACTCCTTCAATATAACTAAAAAAAGGAAGATTTCTTAGATTTTTCTTCTAAAAATAACAGTTCCATCATTAAACAAACTATTAATTATATTAGTTTATTTATAAAATATCTTCCATTGTAATTGAATTGAATCTGCAAAAGACGTTACATTGAAAAGCAGGAATTTTGTGTGCAAATATGGTACCCTTAAAGCACACAGGGCACAAGGTAATAAGTCCAAAATTCGAAACTGAAAGAAAAGTAGAGAAACCCAGTGAAGAAATTGAATTGAATAGAGAAATGGGAGAAAAAGAGAAAGAAGTAGTAAAAGTGAAGCTGAAATGGGTAGGTCTAAGAAAATATTAATTAAAGCTGAAAAAAGGGATGAAAAAGAATAACAAAGGTCTTCGTGTGGGTCCCACCTTCAAATCTGTGACAGAGACAGCAGTTTCATTTCTCAGCTCCTCTTCCTTTGTGCATTTTGCTTATTTAAACAAACTCCTCTTTGTTCTTCTTCTCTCTCGCAAGAGCTACAAATATTATAATATATGTGTTTTTTTTTTCTCACTTGTTGCTCTGGATTTAATAATATATGTATATGAATTATATATATATTCTCTAAAGTTGGAAGCTTTGTATTCTTATGTATGATGGTTGAGTTGTGTGAGGTCTCTAAGGGAAGCAAAGTCCTCTCTTTCACACCTTTCAGTCGCAAAACCGAGGGAAGAAGAATCTAGGGTTTAGCACCACCAAGTTCGTCAAGGTCTGTGCTTTGGTGCTTTTTCTGTTTTTTCTTTCTCGCTGGAAAATTGGGTTGATTTTTTCTAGAAGAGAATATGCTGCAACCTGCGAGGCACTCTCGGTTTGTTCTGATTCAACGGTTGTTCTTTGTTTCGAAAAAGCATGTCTTTTTTTCTTCCTAAGTTGGAATTTTGAAATTTTAGCTTGAAATCCTGTTTCTGTGGCTCCTTGTCTGGTGAAAAAATGGGATTTTTCCCACCTGGGTCGTTTTGTCCGCCACACAAGGCTGAATGTTGGTGGATAAGTGGGATGCTGTATTTTTAGTATTCTGGTTTAGTAGTTCTGCCCTTGTTTGGGACTCTAGTTTTCTTTTGCCCCTTTTTGTCTGTTTATATTTTTTGCTTTATAGAGGCTAATATGGAAGAGGTTGAGCAAGCTAATAGAGCAGCTGTTGAAAGCTGTCATAGGGTTCTGAGTTTGTTGGCTCAACCAAGGAATCAGGTTCAGAATAGGAATTTAGTGATGGAAACTGGGGATGCTGTGGTAAGGTTCAAGAAGGTTGTGTCCTTGCTTCACAGTGGTTTGGGTCATGCAAGAGTGAGGAAGGTGAAAAACCCTCAAGTCCCCTTTACCCACCAAAGTATGTTCTTGGACAACCCAAATTGCAAAACCAACAACCATCTCTCAAAAAATCTGCAGCTTTTCCAAGCCAGCTTTCCTGACAATTCAATTCAGGAACTGGGTTCAACCATTAAACATTCACTCTCTCTTGGACAGCCTTCTTTGGAATTGAGCTCCAGTGGGAAAAGTCCTCTTCACCTCACTCAGCAGGCTTCTTCAACTCACTATCACTTCTTTCAGCAACAGCAACAGCAAAGGGCGTTGCTCCAGCAGCAGCAGCAACAACAGCAACAGCAACATTTGAAGCATCAAGCGGAAATGATGTTCCGAAGGAGCAATAGTGGCATAAATCTGAATTTTGACAGCACTAGCTGCACACCAACAATGTCTTCCAATAGGTCTTTTATTTCTTCCTTGAGCATAGACGGAAGTGTGGCTAACTTGGATGGAAGTGTCTTCCATTTAATAGGAGCTCCACACTCTTCTGATCAGAATTCGCAACAGCACAAGAGAAAATGTTCTGCAAGAGGTGATGAGGGAAGCTTGAAATGTGGGAACAGTTCTAGATGTCATTGCTCTAAGAAGAGGTAGCACTTTTTTCATTAATTTCTGTTACATCAAAGGTTTTTATTTTTCCTTGTAATCTGTCATTAATGATTCTATGTGTTCTCCACAGGAAGCATAGAGTGAAGAGGCCAATTAAGGTGCCTGCAATCAGCAACAAACTTGCAGATATTCCTCCTGATGATTATTCATGGCGAAAGTATGGCCAAAAGCCAATCAAGGGCTCTCCTCACCCTAGGTTTGTTCTAGCTCTGCTTTTAGATATTTGATTGATTCAAGCGCACCACTTGAACATAATTGGGCTTTGTAAAACTTTTAAAGTATGTTGCTATTTCTGACAATTAAGCTGTTTGGTGTGCATTTATGATCTATCTTTCCTTTTACAGCTTTGAAGTTAAGTGTGCATGAGGATGATACACTAGGGCATTTTTTTGTTTCTTATTCTTTATTTTTTAAGTGTGCAAACAGGTCCCCGATATGTTGATTGTATTCCTTTGTCTGTTAGTAATTTGTTACTAGTTGTTATTCATGTTGATGAGATGTTATGTTATAGACAATGGGGTGATTGAAGTTGTCATAGGATAGCCTTATGTGTACAAATCTTTTCATGGTTCTTCAATGTCTAGAAACTTGTTTGAGAAATTAGTTTAGCAATGTAATAGTCTTGGCACAAACTCCTTGCAGTAGATAACTGTAAGGTTTGCTCAGGTGAAGGTGAACCACATGTTTTATGTTTGAGGAAACTGACCTTAATTCCTCCCTTTTAACTTTCAGGGGATACTATAAATGCAGCAGCATGAGAGGGTGTCCTGCTAGAAAGCATGTTGAGAGGTGCTTGGAAGAGCCGACCATGCTAATTGTCACCTATGAAGGCGAACATAACCACCCTAAGTTACCAACGCAATCTGCAAATGCATGAACTATGTGGAGAGCTTAACAAGATCAAGTCCATCATTCAATTTGTCAAAACCTTTGTGTGATTGGCTTGAGTGGCTACTGTACATATTTAAGTGATGCAAGCAGAGATGGATATTGTTGGCGCAGATTTTGGCTTTTGTTATAGTTTGGCTAACCAGCCGTTTATTTAGAGAGGGTGAGGATCACTAATTAAATGAACAAAGTCTGTAAAATTGACCAGTTTCAATTCCTAAGAACTATTTCATCTTTCTTTAGCCTGTTATAAATATCTCAGGAGGATTTTCTATGTGAATGAAATGCTTTTAAAAAATAGTACTTTTTTTAAAATTTGGATGAGCCTAATTAGTAAACTTTGAGGGTGAGAATTATTTTTCACTTACATATACTATTTTGGCCATATGAGGTGTCTCAAACACTATTCACATGCTACTGAGATGGCATATTTTGAATGACGTGATATCTGTGAGTGGTGATTGTTCTAACAACATCTTGTAGGGATAAGGTAATAAATAATTGTTTGAAAGTTATATGAGCTTAGGCCAATTGAAGAAAGGCATGGCATGGAAGCTGCTAGTGATGGTAGTGGATGCCAACAAGTTTGGTAACTACCGATATTCCTTTTCATTCCTTTTCATCTACTTCGTAGGTTGAAGCTGTTTTTAGGACCATCAAGTCCCTGAATGGATGATAGATGTCGTGTAATAATTCAAAGTTGGACTTTTGAACAGGGCGAAATGAATGGCACACCCTCCTTCATTTGCATTATCTACATGTAAAGTTTCATTCGGTTTGTTAGTTCCCCCAAGAGAAGTGCATATATTGGCTTGTGGAAGTTTCTCAGCAGAGCATGTGAGTTGCTGAGGGGACCAATATGGGCGTTCATGCTGGATCATTGTTTTCTTGGGTCCAATACCAACTGTTATCAATGCTATTAGAGAATAAATTCTACCCTTTGCCTCCTTCACTGCCCCCAACCATTGCCCTTATAGTGTCAATCACTCCTTTCAATATTTTATAAAGCCAAATAATAAAGGACCTTGGATTATTCAATGCATTTAGCTTTGAGTCATTAGGATGCAGTATCAAACACTGTAATCTCTTCAATGGCACCAAATTTTGGACTTACTTTGAGAAGAAAAAATGGAGACAGTGTAATATGGTTCAATTCCAACTTTGGATGAATGAGGATAGACTTTTTGTTTCAACACATTGATAATGATTTCCACAACACAGAGTTTTATAGAAGTACTATGTGTTGTGTGAAGTATCATTGGTGGTAGTGTGGTAGACTAAACCACAACACTGAAGGGGTCAAATCAGTAAGCACCACGCAACACACACTCACATCTTACACCTTCACCCAAGACAAAACCCATGACTCATGCTTCCTTCCTCACTTTACTTTCCTAAACTTTCACTGCATATAAACTCTTTTTACCTTTTTAACCCTCAGTTCCTTCCAAATTTCTTAAATTCATTGCTCTGATCATAATATTTTTTATTATTATTTTTAATTATATAGATATTCTTCCCTTTTTATTTTACTTCTTATATAAAAATATTTGTATCAAAATATTCTGAGAAAATTTCCTGCACAATGTTTTGTCAAATCAATCAGAAAGGTGAGGTTTATTCTGTTTCTGCTTCAATAGTTGTGTTGACTGCTTAAGTGTGTGTATATATATATATACACACACATGTTGCACATTAAAATTTGTTCTGCAACTTTGAGTGAATATTTGTTCTGAAGCCTTGAGTGAACATTAGTCCACATATATATATATATATTTTGTGAGGTTATAACAAGCTTATAAAGTTCACTATCACAGAATAATATCAAATTCTATCATAACCAAGTTGTATTTATTGTACATTGAAACATCCATAAATATATATCTGGGACCTAAGATGTTGAGAATTTGAATCATCAATGTGAAAAGTGTGTATAACTAACTTACATAATTCTACCAATATTAAATTAATAATTTCTCAGATCCAACTAGCATGGACTAATTAAAGTTCTACCAATTTTAAAAAAAACAAAACTCTTGCTCAACCCTTATCAGTAATCTCATATAAGTTACAAGGAAAGACTAATCCCCAATTTATTAATTTCATTCCATCCATCCTAATTTGGATACTCCATGAATCCACTTTTTTATAATTAAATTAATTTAAAAATTATGTTGTTTACATGACACAAATATATAATATTTAAGTTTATCGAACATTTTTATACATACATATTAAAAAAATAAAAAATCATTATAAAAAGATTGGTGAACTGACTCACTAATTCATCCTCTATAGAGAGACTGAGTTAGGACTCTCAAGTGGATCAAAAGGAGGTCAAATTAAATAAATCAAGTTAACCTCTATTATAGTTCCTATTTATGTTTTATCCTACCATTAATATTTTATTTTTTCTTTTATATTAAACAAAATTACCTTTTTATAGAATTTGTCATGTATTATAATTATAAATAAATTTAATTATAATTTTGGTTCTATATCATAACTTTTATGTACAATTTTTAATTATTAGTAATTTTAGTCTTCAAATGCAGTTACGTATGTTAATTTTTTTTAATTATTTGTAACTTTGTTCAATTTTATGAATATTATCATTTTCAAACCTTTAAAAAAATACTATTATCATGTTCAATTTCACTTTGTCTAATTAAAAAATAAAAAAAAAGAATAAATAATAAAACTAAAAATTAAAAGTTCAAAATTATGTACAAAAATTAAAATTATGGATGGTTAAAAATTAAAAAGCTAAGACATATATGAACAAATAGAAAATACCACTAAAATATATTTTTAAAGAATTTCTTTTTTTATAATTTTTTAATTGTAGTATTTGACAGAAATTATTTTAAAAAAGTCTTAATTCCAAAACATGAGGAGGGGACGTAGAAGGACTGGATTGAATGTTTGTAACACATCCTTTCGGATTTATGTGATGGTTAATTTGATTATATTTTATTAAATTAAGAAATATAAATATTTTAAAAATTTTATATTTATTATATTAATTTGTAAGTTATAATCTTTTATATTTTTAAATTTAGTCATTTTTGTTTTTAGTAAATAATATATAAAATACATCACTTCTGTTACAACACAATACCTTTAGACATTTTTATTTATATTGTTTTTATATCTAAAGTCTTACATGTAGTTATTTTCTCTTTCTTTAACCCTTTGTTCCCTTTTTTTCAGAGTTAAAATGCAAGACCTCTGTTTATAGGTTAATTTTTGTAATGATTACATTAGTTGTAATCATTTTTTTTTTACTTCCTTTCACAATGTAGTTTTGAAATTTGTTATTTACACAGTTCCTATTTACAGGTGCAATGTAGTTTTGAAGTTTGTTATTTAAACAGTTCCTATTTATAGGTGCAGGGATAAGGGATAAGCCTTGCCATCAGAGACTTATCTCTTCCTTCCACTTTTTTTAAATTATCTTTTTTAAATTTTTTTTCAATCATTTTTAATATTTTTTTAAGATAGTTGTTTATATAACATGTCATTATTTTTTAAAATAATAAAACATTTAAATTATATAATAATAATATTAATATTAATATAATTTCAAATATTGTATTGAAAAATATTTTATTATAAATTTTGGAATGTTATAATGGTGATTTGTATATTGACAAAAATAAGCCTTAATTAACTGCTCATTACAACTCTTGTCAACTCCAAAACAAGCTTCCCAAACTATTACAATAGATCTGGATTGTCCAAATCACATGAGAAAACAATTATACAGGTAGTCATTGACAGATTCACCAAATACAGCTCATTTCTTAAGTGGCAAGTTTCTTCAGGGACAACATTGTGAAGTTGCACGACTGGTTAATTCAGATTATCAATAATAGAGATCTCACTTTTATGAGTGTTTTCTGGAATGACTTGTTCAAGATCCATCGAATTGAGTTATTGAAATCCACTGTTTTTTACTCTCAAACAGATGGGTAGTGAGAAGCCTTAAATAAAGTGGTGGATGGAAGACATAGGATGAGGTAGTATGTCTACAAAGTGAGTGGATTATTTGAGTTATGAAAAATGTTGGTACAACACCAAGTTTGATCTAACAACAGAAATGACTCCTTTTAAGTAATATGAGTATGCACCAACCATTAACTCTTTCTTTCTGGTTGCATTTCCATTTGAAAGCTGTGAACTAAACAGTAAAGAATAGAGATCAGATTGCTCAGGTGGTGCAGCAGAATTTGCAGAAAGAACAACTGGGGATGCAGGATTGTGTTAATAAAAGACACAACAACCGAGTTTGCAGTAGAGGACAGGGTGTGCTTAAAAGCCTAACCATACAAACAACATTTTATTATTCCTAATGCCGCATTCCATAAATTGACACCTAGGTATTATGATCACTTCAAATCCTGTAGAGAATTGGATAGATTGCATATAGGTTGGAACTACCTGAAGAAGTTAAGATTAATAATGTTTTTCATGTCTTTGTTAATGAAGAAATACCATGACATGGCAACCATCACGTCTTCCAAAAGTCTTAACAGTATTCTTTGAATTGCATTTAGAGTAGGAGGATGAGAAAAGATTGATATCCAAGTCAATCTTTAACACCAGACTCTCGCTCTCATCACGCTATTGTACTTTAAAGAAGAAAAACTGATTCAAGAACACCAAAACATCAAACATATGTAGTATTTACAAAACTCTATCCATCAGAATAAATAATGAGAAACAGTAGAACTCTGAAAATCCACGCGATCACCTTATATTGATTATGGGTTGAAATGAAGGTTGGAAAACTAACACTTCGTTTTAAATAGAAGACATGCTTGTGCTTCCCCTAAGACATGACACAATTGTGCTGGTTGAAACGCAACAATACCGTATCCTATACCACCCTTTTAGCATGGTCGAGCAGAACATAACAAGCTCGTGCTCAATCATGCCCCCAAGTCAAGTTTGAATATAGATAGAATTTTAGAAGCAAGTGTTTTGGGTATCTTGTCTTACAAAAGTTTGAATATAGATAGAATTTTAGAAGTAAGTGTTTTGGGTATCTTGTCTTACAAAAGATAGCAGTTCTTCGAGCAAGACAAGAGATGTATAAATTGAGTAACTGGAGAAGAAGGAAGAGCATAAGAATCGAGAATGAGTCTACACGATACTTTCTTCCCTTTTTCTTATTATGTATTTGATTATAATTTATGCTTCCTTGTTCTCATCCGTGGCAATTTGGGAATATGATGTAAATTGCACCGTGGAACTCCACTCCTGTTTCTTGTTTTAATTGAATACCTCCCTTTAGAATATTTCAGTAATTAGAATCTTGCCTAGGACTGATCACTCTAAACATACATGAATCAATTAATTAACAATGACCATTGATAGACGTATAAGATAATGAAGTTTAGAAAAGTCGCATGATCAATCATGCTTTTTAAACTTCTAATTAAATTAATATATTCCACTGGCTCATTAAAATTAAAAAAATATTCCACGGATACTCCAACGTGATCCCTATTTGATCAATGAGAAGTTTAATTTGTGGGAGAAAATGTTATCGATTCATGTCCAATAATAGGAAAATTAGCAGTTGAAGTTTAATATAGGATTCAAATACAATAGAAATTGGGAAATGTAAGCTATGGTTGAAATGATAACCGAGACTACCCACATGATTAGTTACACTGTTTGGCCTTCTATTTGCCGCGACTCTTTTTCCTACGCAATTGAACAGACAAATTTTTCTCAAAAAAATTTCAAAATTTGAATATCGCTACACTATGTTAGATTTCCTATATTCTGGTAAAATATCTCTAATCTTTTTGGACAGATACCTGGAACAAATTCATTGTTGCTTGCCCTTAAGAACTTTTTTATAATAAGAGACGTCAAAAAAAATATCCATCAATTATTTAACTTAAGATTTCGTAGAAAGGACCGATTAAGAATATGAAATAAGATCAATTTTCTGAAGTGTAGATGATCATTATCTTTAAAGATTTATGTGCAATGTGTTGGATTTTTTAGGTGACACCAAGAAATTTAAAACTAGAAGCAAGCTCAGAAGAGAAAAAAATCCATGACAAGAGAAGTGAGGAGGATGAGTGAAGGTCAATTTTGGAGGAGAGGAGGAGAGACAAATTTATAAGTGAAGGAAAGGTCGTACGCCCTCGATTTGCGAATAAAGAGGAGAATAGCTCCAAAAAGGAGATAAGGTTCGTACATTGAGAATATAACATCATTAGAAAAAGTAGGAGAATGCTCCTTCAAGATTTTCCGTTGCTCACAAATCTATCTAAGAAGAGATATGCAACGTGTGTAAATCTTGATGTCATCGTTTAAAAATCCTTTTACCACTTCTGATCATAGCAACACCATTTCTTAAATCATTCTTTGTTGACTAGCTTGCAAAAGAAGATATGACATTATTCTTGGACGAGGTTGCAAAAATCATATATTGCAAAAGGCAAGAGATGGAAAGAAAGAAAGAAAAAAAATCATTGGTTTCCATCAAAGTTGGTATAATAAGCCATACGTATCATCAGTTCTAAATTTAACACAAAATGAAGTTAGTATATCAAACTATATAAACAAAAAATACTTAGTGTGTATTAGTAGTTTATCAATCATAATACACTCCACAATTCTTGTTATTGTTGTGTTGCGCTTACCATGCCATGAGCATGCCTGATATTACAAGTGTTCTAAAAATCTTGTTAAGATCTTCGTAAGCGATCCTACTTGACACTCATACAGGTGATTTCATCAAGCGTATGTTTCAAATCATACACCACTCATAAAAGATATGAAAATCATTAAAAAAAAGTTTATAAGTTAAAATTCTTTATACACAATAAAATTTACCCATATGAAACTTATTCATAAGATCTCCAATCACAAAAGTTGTCTTTTCATAAATTATTTGTTTGCTTATAATTGTCTTTTCATAACTTATTTGTTTGCAAGTAGCTTGCATCCTATTGCGCTTGATGTTCTTGTTAGGTATTCAAGTGTGAGTCTAAGTCCCACATTGGGTAAAAATGAGAAAGTTGAGCAACATATAAAAAAGAAGACCCACAAACCCAATGCCTTAAGGTTTAGGGTTGAAAGTGGCGTCATTCCCTTATATAAGTTGACTCTTGTCTCATTCTTGTTTGAGATCTCCTCGGTGTTTCTCCCTCGAATTCTCCCAACAAGTGGTATCAGAACCGTTGGTTTGCGGCTTGGGCGAGTACAATTTGACCTTGTATCGAAAGTCTTCCTGATGGTGATTTCAGGCAAGTGTGTCACGTATAGGTGTGTGAACGACGGTACAAGTGAAGGAGTCATAAGTAATGTACTCAGTTTTGAGATTGCTTCCGCTCAAGGGGGAGTGTATCAATGTGGTGGAGTGACTCTCACTTGAGGAGGAGATTGTTAGGTATTCAAGTGAGTCTAAGTCCCACATTGGGTAGAAATGAGAAAGTTGAACAACATATAAAAAAGAAGACTCACAAACCCAATGCCTTAAGATTTTGGGTTGAAGGTGGCGTCATTCCCTTATATGGATTGACTCTTGTCTCATTCTTGTTTGAGATCTCCCCGGTGTTTCTCCTTCAGATTCTCCCAACAGTTCTAAAATCATGTTTCTCCGTAAAGGTTTGTCAAATAAACTACTAGATTTCGTTCTAACTTAACATCGTCAATTGAAATTGTTCCACTTTTTGGCAGATTGATTAACTTTAGAAATGTTAAATGCAAAGAGAACTTAATCACAATATCCCTTCTCCACAAACACATTATTCTTTGTCATATTCAAATAACACTTTAATCCCAACCTTTCCCAACAATGTTACAATGATTAAATTAACTCTAATGAATGACACATTGCTTGAAGTTAGAGAGCTTTAGAGCAACTTTTCCTTTTCCTGGACACATTCCTATTTGCACAGACGGGAAATTTTAAATTTATTTTCCTTTTTGTGATCAAGCTTTTTCTTTTACCTTTCTAAAGCTAGTTTGTCTTTTACCATATTTGCCTTAACAGATAACACTTTGCCTTTGTAGCAACACATTCCTTTCTGTTGGCATCTTTGATGATATGAGTAATAAGATCTAACAGTGACATTTGTTTGTACATGTACTCCACTTGTCAGTCTAGGATTGTGAAAGTTTTTCAAACAAAAGTTTTGAATCAAATTCATCAGGTAGCACTATGTTCTTTGTTTTAATATCTTCAAGCAACTTGTGATATTTGTTGATTTGTATTTTGACGTCTTTATCTTTTGATCATCTCCCAACAATAATAGTTTCTGATAACAAACCTTTGTCTAGCATCATCTTCATTAGTGAATGAGAGAATCCTAGTAAGGGTAATACACATCAAACAAATTGTTAGAAAATACACTAAATAAAGTGTGACGACATACCTTATTCGCATGAGTTCACTCTTTAATGTGTTTTACAAATGTACTGGAGTCAGCTTTGGAAGTGGTAAAAGCAAAAGCAACTCCATACATGTCTAATAGAGTAGACATGCATTCTTGCCAGGGTCAGAAGTTTTGACCATGTGAAAACTTCAATTTTCAAAACATCAAAAAAAGGTTTTACAAAGATGGTTTGTGTTGCAGCAACACCATTTGACTTCTCCACTGTAGAGTTATAGTCGATGTGTATGTCATCAATCGTAAGTCTTAAGATTGTAGTGACCACTCACTAAAAGTACAAACAATGTTCTCAAAGGCGTGGATGGTCCCTACCCTTAAGGACTTATTTGTTATGTGTTGTGCAAAGATACAACAAGAATTAAGATACAACAAGAATTTCTCGAGTGACACAAAAAAACTTAGAACTAGCAAGTAAGCTCATAAAAGCAAAGAACCAAAGAACCTAGAACAAGAGAAATGAGGAGTGAGTGAAAGTGTGTCTAGGAAGATAAGAGAGGGGACACCTATTCATAGTGGTAGGAAAAGTCATAAACTCCATATGTGTGAATGAAGAGGAGAACCATGTTAGAAAGGAGGCAAGGTTCGTGCAACATCACTGGAAAAGTATGAGCACGCTCCCTGAGGATTTTCCGTTTCGAACAGGAAGGACATTGTTCACAAATCTAAGGAGACATGTGCAATGCGTGTGAATCTTAATATCATCATTTGAAACTCCATGTGCCATTTTCAATCATTGCAGCATCATTCTTGGATGAGGTTACGAATAATAGTGAACCATTTGCAATACTTAAATTTCACAACGGATCCAAGACAGTAGACATTAGAAGAGACACCATTATTTATTTAAAAACAAAAGTGAGAGAACATCATGTGCACCTTCAAAGGAGTTGTTCATATTTCAACATCTACTTTAGGCAGCGACGCGAACATTAGTGATAAAATTTGACATCAATGGCGAAGGATTTTTATAACGAGGAGAAGAGGAGCAAAATGTACCGTCAAATCCCAATTTTGAAAATAGCCAGAGTCATACCATAATTCCGGCCAAAGGTCCTTGCGAGGTCAGTTCCTGTGCACACATGGCCTCACTAAAGTGCCGTGGCATAACTGTCTAACCCTGCCAGCCATGTTAACCACTAAATAGGCATGATTGCTGGCAGAGACTAAAAGAGGTTGCTATAAATATGTTGGAGATCATTAAGTAAACAAAATTCAGGAAGGAGTAAAATCAAATACTCACTTAAATGTCAAAAGCATATTTAATCCTTTTATTAGAGAAAAAAAAAACATGCAATTTTTCTTAAACAAACTAGTCTCGTGCAAATAACAGACAAGATTAAACTCACGAAATAATAATCACCATTACCGATTCTAGGAATTGATAAAAGTAATTGCCAACAAAGTAATGCCTAAATGAGTACAGCTAGTGTTGCGCTTAAAAATGTGGAAACACTTCAGAAATGGTAAAAAAAAGAGTGTGATGGTTTGAGGATGCAAGCTGAGCGATCGACTGAAATGAGGAAGTTAAAAGATCTGCAAATTAGTAGGAATTTATGCTTGCTAAAGACTAAACTCCCTCCAAACCTGTTAGGTTCCTATCTTAAAAAATACAAATGTACTGACACTGAGATTACCACAAATACAGAAAATAGAGAATCTTGTTATTAATTCTCTAAACAATGCATACACCCTAATGGGTTACAAAGGAAAATGCTTCCTTTCACACAGATTAAACTCTGTCAATATTCACAACATCCAAAAAGTCCCCTCTACAATTAATGGTTGGTCTTTATATATACCAACCTACATACAACACTCACTAACCAATGCTAACAACCATAACTGTCCAAGCCAAACAACTTAAACTGTCCTCTATTTAATACTTTTCTGCAGAAAACCCTCTACCCCTTTGCTTGACTGTGCCGATTCCAATTCCTAACAAAATCAGAATAATAGCAACAAGCTCATAACAACATAGTTTTAACTATTTTGATAGCCTGTATTCGTAACAAACAATTGGTCTAGTAGTGAGGATTTCAGCAATCAGTATCAAGCCTTGTAATATAAATTTCCGTGAACAAAATTGGCATTATTTAATCACCAACCTCCAGCATAACAATACAACATTTGAAAGCGGTATAGAAATGACCTGGACCTATGCTTTTGATGCCCATACCAGAACAATTTCAAAATACACCATATTAATAATACATGAATAAAGCTCAAACTATAACAGAAGGAAAAGCAAAATCAACAACAAATTTGATTAAACTAGTTCCCATATGTCAACATAAAGTTTGACATTTAAATAAAACAAAAAGAGTAGTTTGATAAGGCATCATTTCAGAGGAATAAACCTAGAGGAGTGAGTGGCACCTATACCAGGCCTTCCATGCTTAACAGGCTTGTAAGAGATCGAAAACTCAGCAAGATAATGCCCAATCATTTCCGGCTTAATTTCAACTTGATTGAAAGTTTTCCCATTGTAAACACCAATGATGCTCCCAATCATCTCGGGCACGATGATCATGTTGCGGAGGTGGGTCCTCACCGGCTCTGGCTTCTCACCAGCTGGAGCCTCCCGTTTCTATCGCAACACAGTATTAAACCCTCATTAAAACTATACACCACAATAACCTTCACAATGATTAATCACCAAAATATATCCGATTTAGGTTTTCTCTGAATAAGCTTCTATACAAGCTCTTCCAAAAAAAAAAAAAAAAAAAAAACTCCTCCACATTCCTATTGTAGCTAAGGAAATATTAATTTCATTGTTCCTCCTTTTCCTTCACTCCTAAAAGTGCTTGCACAGATAAATTTATCCAAACATACACTTAATTACACAGCAGCACGAGAATAGAACCTTAACAAAAATGCATAAACAGTAAAATTTGAAGTGAATGAAGTTGATAAGAGAAAAACTAACCGCCTTACGAAGCTTCTTGATTAGTGCCATAGGTTTGCGGGTCAAACCGCGCTGGAATCTTCTGCGGGCGCGTGCAGTGAAGAGCTTGACGAGTTCATCCGTGGACATGTCCAACAGAGCATCGAGATCGACGCCTCGGAAACTGAACTTCTTGAAGGTCCTCTTCTTCGGCACTCCTTGACTCACCTCAGGTTCAACGTCCGCCTGAAAACAACAAAGAACGATAACATCGTCAGTGTCACTGCTTCACAACATAACAGAGAGGAGTTCGGAATTCACCATTGCTGCTGCCACACTCGTGCTCGAACGCTAGGGTTTCGGTGGCCACCTTTTATACTCTGCTCGGGTCAACGGATTTGACTAGTGTACGCCTTAGTCTTAAATTAGATTAAATAATAATCACTTCCTCTCTTATATATATCTTCTTTATTTTTTTAATTGAATTATTGTTTACAAAATAACATGTCCTCCTTATTTTCTTAATGAAATATTCTTTATATTTTAATTTTTTAAATAGATTTTTAGTCCGCTTTTTTCTTAAATAAATCATATTTATTATTTTATATTTTCAATAAAGAGACTCTATTGTTTCTATTAGTTTATTTAAAAATAATATACTTGTAAAAATTATCAAAATAAATAACGAAAGTTTTAAAATATAAAATTTAATAGTTCTTTCCTAAACATTTAATAAATTAGCCATAAAAAATATTCTATTTGTTAAGGTATATGTTCAGACATTCATAATGAAAAAACACATGTTCACTTTCCACCATTTGTAAGAAGTCATTCGATGTAAAAAAAATTCAATGCTACCATTATATCAAACAAAAAAAATACATCAAACTTTTATTCTAAAATAAACATTAATATATTTTATGTTATTAATAAAATAATAATATGTAATAATAAAATCATTCAATTAAAAAAAACATATTCTTATATTTTAAAAGTTTAAATTTTAATTTCATGTTTTTTTAATTTAATTTTTAGTGATATGAATGAAACAGAAGAGATGATTTTTTTTCTATAGTAGAAATGAATGTGATTTATTATAAATACAAAAGTGTTGAATGCTCTTTGTGAAAAATATAAAAGTGGTGAATGTCCATTTAAAGACTAATAAATGAGATTGATATTTTATTATGAAGATAAGAGGTGAACTCTATATTTTAAAATTATAGTATATAAGAACATCATCTAGCATAAATTAACGAGACCTAAGTACAATTCTTCCTCCAATAATTAATCTTCATTTAGTATTTGATAGCATAGAAATATTATTTTCAAAGTTAAAGAATTTTAATTACTCTCAATTCAAATGTTATATTATAATTTTGATGAATTAATTGATTTTACTTTTATGTGAAATAAAAATTAAAAACAAATAGTTGTTAAAGTATTTATTATTTATTATTAACATTGTACTATTCTTGCAAAACTATAATTTTACCTCACTTAACCTATGATTAGCTAAAGTGTAAGGCACATAAATCTTATAAAAGTAAAAGTTGTGTGCCTGCATCTCCAGTTCCTTTTCTTTTCTCACTCTTGTTCTCTCAAGCTCTCCCTTTTCTCTAATTTTCCTCCTCATATCTCATCTATTTTAGATTCTGATCATACTCTGCAGTAGCTGGAGAGTTAGGGATCATTTCTAACCGATCAAACTCTCAAACAGAGTTAGTTCATATTTGCTCTAAAGATCCATTATGCTCTATTTTTCCTTATGTTATTATCATCAATCTCAGTAGGGACAGTTGAAAAAAGTACTTCTCTCAACTTAATTAAGATTTACTAAAATTTGGTTTTATTCTGATAATTTTTTCTAGATCCCTAGATTTTGAGATTGGCATCTTTATCGGGTGGAGGAATTGTTGTAGAGGTCCTCATCAGGTAAGGGAAGCTAGTAACTTGTTTTATACTAATTAGTTACTTTTAAATATAACTTTAGGATAAAGTACTTGAATATGTGATTGTCAGTGCTCAAGTCTTTCTTGCAGGTCTGACTGGTCCTTCGAGCACTAAATATGTTTGATTATTTATCTTGATTTGATGTGATTTGACCTGATTTGAGTAATGATATTCGAAAGTAATATGTGAGAACTTTTGATTGTTGTTTACTAGATTGAATATGACTTGTGATAAGACTTTGATATATG
>Ga0099825_1004713_pt1 | contig 17786 bp, 8 predicted proteins | sample SiratroredBW_FD_76838 | JGI IMG/M metagenome (GOLD analysis project Ga0099825, IMG submission 76838) | Root nodule microbial communities of legume samples collected from California, USA - Siratro red BW | ecosystem: Host-associated > Plants > Roots > Nodule | place: USA: California | collected...
TCATTCAATAACAAAGGTCACGGAACACAGGACTTCAGCAACTCAACCATCATCATCGTCAATGGAGGGTGGAGAGTGGGTGGTACAAGAAACTCATTCAATAACAAAGGTAATGGAACACAGGATTTCCGCAACTCAACCATCATCATTGTCAATATGTACAATACGAAATTTTAAGAAAATTATCAAAATGATGTACTGGAAAAGAGTGGCTACAAACAGTGATTCATAAAACATACCAAGCGTGTGTCAACATCAAACTTGTGTCGCATATGCATAATCTCCACCATAAAAAGATCGATGTCCTCCTCAGGCTTCCGGATGCATAAAACCTATCATTGCAAAAACCACAAGTTACTGAACACAGCTGTAAAAGTTTCGGGTCCAATAAGCAGCAAAATCTACTTATTTAAATAACCAAACAACATGCAAATAAAGTCTTCATATTTATAAGGATTTAAAGTAAAAATGTATAAGATTCAATGTGAACTCACCGCATTGACAATTATGTCAGTCAATTGATCTGCAAGTGATTCATACAACTGCAAATGATGAGGAAATATACGGTGAGAATATCATCCGTGTTAAAAAGTTATGTTGACAAATTATTCTTCACTCCGTCCACAGTAACAATGTATGATCGAATTTGAGCTAAAAACAGATAAAATAAAATGAGTTTTACCTTTGTCCTCACGGTTGTTCTAGCTACCATCTTGAGAATCTCTTTATCAGGCTCACCACCCATCACAACAGGAGTCTTAAACTTTTCAAGGAATTGCAGTGTTGCTTTCTTTGCAATATCAAAACCATCAACCAACACACGTGGATGCATGCCTATAATATCCATATATTATCTCAGCATTAGCAAAGGTTGAAATGACAGATAAGGCATCAAAACGAGAAAGGCTCATCCCTCCACATTTTTGAGGATATCTATTTGCCCCAAAATCCTACGATAGAACAGAATAGGATAGCATTTAATGCATCTCTTTTGTATACAATTCATGGCCGTTTCAACTGTCAAGGGGAACACACTAGCTGAATCGCAAAGAAACTGCACTTCCTAGTTACACTCATGGTCTCACATCTTTTGCGTTTCTTCTAAAATCTGTTTTAAAGGATATCGTATCATCACCCTAGTAGCATTTTTCATCTTCTCTCTAGCAAAAAAAAATCGTCTCCTCAAAAATTCTCCCTTACTAACTATAAGAAATCACCACCAGCAAAAAATCAGTAGAAAATTAACCGCGGTTTCATAGTGATAAAACTGCCAGGAAAACTGTATATATATAGATAAATAGTCTTCTTTCTTTTAAAATCTACTTTAAAGGTTATCATATCGTTATACTAGTTGCATTTTTCCTCTTCTCTCTATAGCAAAATAATAAAAAAAATCCTCATCTCTAATCACAAAAAACCCTAACTAACTACAAGAAATCACCACTTAATAACAAAAAAACAGTAAGGAACTTCATAGTAAAAAAACTGTCAGGAAAGCTGCATAAAGTTAAATAGTCACATGTTAAAGTGTACGCCTACGAACACACAAAGAGCACAAGGAATGCAAAGAATAACTTATAACTTAGAAACAAATACAAACTCAACCTTCATCAATGTAACGTTCCGACTGTTTCATAAGCTCGCCAATGAAGATGACAGTGGAAGTGGTGCCATCTCCACTAGCGTCATCCTGCGCCACAGCGGTCCTCGCAATCATAATCGCCGTCGGATTCTGGATTTGCTGAGATCACAACAAACAAGATCAAAACAAGTTCCGCCATAAAGTGCTCGTAGCAGTAGATCTCAATTAATAATAATAATAATAATAAAAAACTAACCATCTCCTTCAAGAGAGTGTTGCCATCTTTGGTGAGCTTAATATCACCAGCGCCACCAACGAGCCTGCATCGAAGAGTGTATTAGAAAAAACAACACGTAAATAGAAATGAACAGAACAAAAAAACGAAATGGAAAATATAGAAGACAGACAGACAGAGAGAGAGAGAGAGAGAGAGAGAGAGACATTTTGATGGTTCCTTTTGGACCGAGGTTGGTTTTGAGGACATCTTGCAAACCCTTGGCGGCATTGATGTTCATGTGCAGTGCCGCCGATTTGTTCAGCACTTCGGCGTTAGGGTTCAGCGTTCGCAGAGACATTTTCGAGAGAAGCAAAAGCAGCGAGGAAATGAAATGAGCGCTTACAACTTCAACGGAAGTAGTGAAGAGGAGTGGGGTTTTCTAGGGGTTTCAGTCTTTGCAACTCTCGAATTATGTTTTTAAGCAGGGCAAAAATACGCCATGTCTATTATGGGGTCTTTATGTTTTTGGACACACTTCTGGGCTTTAGACGGTAACCCAATTCTCGACAATTTCTTACTGCACTCCTATATTTTCTTCACTCACCTTCTCACCACATTACAACCACAAAAATTAAAACACTTATGCTTCTCAGAAAATGCACTCCATAACGTATTAAAATGCGGAAGCAAAAGCCAAGAAAATTTGCATTCAACTTGTGTCACAGTGTGTTTGCTAACAATGAAGTAATGACCACGATTTGAGCCCATCTAATAAGACACATAATTTTCTACCAGTTTTTACTCCCTGCAGTGGAAAAAGTTTAAGATACCTCTACGATAAATTAACCATTCACCTTATTTTCATTCTCTTTACACCTCTATAGCTTAAGCAAATGTCCTTAGAATCTTGTGGACAAATAAAATGAGATGAAACTTACTATTTAGCTAATATTTTTCTGGATAACTTTTGTTTGTTAGAGATATTAATTTTAAGATTTTTTTTTTATAATTTGTCATCGCATATTTAAAATTAATATGATATCTTTTTTTTTTTTGTGTGTGTGGGATGTGTTTATAATTCCTTTGTTTGTCTGTGAAGAACTTGAAAGTGATTTTTTTTATTGTAAAACACTTTATTTGTTCTTATTATAAAACAAATTATATATGAATTATTGGATATTTGAGTTCTCTTTAAGTGACTTTTAACAATAATTTATAATTATCATAAATTATGAGTTAGAAAATACAATGATGTTGATTGAAATTTAGTTTAAATGAGACAAAATCTATTTATGATTGTTTCATTATGTAGTATGTAACTTTCAAATGAGTTAATTAAAATCACTGCTTAAAAATTTACTACTATTTTAAGATGTTGAATATGTGACTATATAAAACCTTTGGATAAATATTTCTTTCAAAATATGAACTGAGAATTTATGAGATAAAGCAATTCCTTTGAGACAAATAAAATCCTGACTGCAAAGTAAATTGTGGATGTGATCTATCTCTTTAGCTTAAACCCTGGTAAAAGAGTTTGTTTGTGTTACATATTGAAGAATAATTAGACTTAAATTAATTGAAAATAAGTGACGATAACTTAATCTTTATTAATTGAAAATTTTATTAATAAGATTGACATGATTGACACAAGTGATTTTTTACTAACATTAAATTAATATCAAACAATTTTACTCTTTATATTATGATATAAGTTATAATATCAAAGAAAGTGTTAGATACTCTCATGTTACATCTAACAAATTTTGAAACTTTTAATGATATTCATAGATTTTGTAAGTGGAGTATGATTTGTAGTATGTACTTAACAAATAAATAAGACCATTTGCATGAAATCTTGGTGAAATATGTTAGTTACTTATTGGTGAAATATGTTAGGTACTTATGAATATGAAATTTGAATGCATGATCTAAGCACAAATGAACAAAAATAACAAATACATTAAAGATATAATTTGATTTGTAAACCTTTAATAAGTATCGAGTGTTCTTAATTCATATAATTTGTTACCTAACTACGTTATGCTTTAAATATTATATATTGGTCTAAAGTTTAATTTATAAAACTTAACAACCTCTTCTTACTTATATGTTTTTTCTTCTAAAATGTTGTCTAAAAATGTTTTACCTTTTGTGATATGAGAAGGTTTTATGTATTTTGAATATTTAAAATGTTTAAACCCCACATTATGCATTTCCGTTTTTGTAACAGTTCACTGTCTATTAATCATTGTCATTTTTTTTAGTGGTGAATGCCGATATCTTCTATTAATTATCTCCAACAATTAAAATTTCTTTTCTGTCTACACACTATGGTCGGAATACTTTGTATATTTTACTCCGCACCTTTTTGTGATCATTACTATATTTGCCTTCCTCCTCCCTTTAATTTCCTCATCCTTCGGCAACTTTAATTGTTGGTTCATTCCTAGATTATTATGTTATTGCATAAATGTATGTCTGGAGAAACATTAAGAGTTTTCAATATTATAATTGGTCCATTCCTAGATTATTATGTTATTGCATAAATGTATCTGTCTGGAGAAATAGTAAGAGTTTTCAATATTATAATTTCTATCTACACGATTGGAAAAATCACAAAAGGATTGATACTTTTAGCGCAATCGGTGGTCATTTTGCAACAAAAAAAAAAAAATAGAAAATGCTTAGTCTTCAAAACGTGTGTAAACACTAATCTCTAGATTTGGCTTATCTCCCTCATGAATATATGCTTCTCTAACCACTTTGTGTGTGTTTGGTTTATAGTTACCAAGTATTACAAATCTGTTGAGCAGAAAAGTATTAAAAAAGATACTAAGATGAACATCATGGATTGTTTGAAGGATAATTCCAGCACACCCACACTAAATTTTCCAGAATTGAATCACTCGTTCGAGATCTGTGTGCTTAGTTAAAGGACATGGTTTATGAAATATTCTCCACTTTTATTTAGTGATTAAAAAATATAGCACGTTTTTCACTATTGCTTGATACATACAAGAAATTATGAAAACAATATTTGGTCATAAATTTTTGAACTCTATCGGTAGCTAAAACGAAGAGTTTGTAAGCTATAGCACTCTGGTGAGAGTGACACTATCTTTTCACTGTCTCATTCATTGGTTTATCTTTCTGTTCAAAAAATTGGTTTATCTTTGAGGATGGGCACTGTAGAAAAAGGAGAAGTAAGGAAGGAGGAATAATTAACCCAAAGAATAAAGATGAAAAGCCTTTGGCATGTAGATGAGAAGAATCTTGACTGTTACCACCATGAAATTCATGTAAGGTTAATATGACCCCATGTTTTTGTACGTGGGTTCCACTGCAGAATCTAGTATAAAGTAAATATTGTAATATTGTTCATCATAGCTACTTCTCCACATCCCAGTTCAGTGGATCATGAACCTCCACGACGTTATATAATTGCATGAGATTGTGATTCTTGGAACAAAATCTTCCATATGGGACCTACTGAATATTTAAAACCTTTATTGACCAAGGTAAAAGCCTCTAAGCACACCCTAATCCTATGTAAAAGTCCTTATAAAACAAAGAAAATTACTGATATAATAGTTACAACACGAATCACTTTCTGTTTTGGTCAAAAATCTCACTACACATTTTTCTAATTTCTCAATCCGCATCTCACATTGTATTTTTGCAGGCAATGTGCTACACTAATACCAATGGCTACTACAATATTAAAGCATTATTTGTAGTTAATTAGTTACTTTCGGTTAAGCCGACACAGTCAAAGAGCTGGTAGAATCTCACCACTTAATTTGATTTGGGATAAAAATACGATAACAACCATGTTTATCTTCGATACACCAGAAAATTTTATTCGGATTAAGTAGAGTCAAAGTGATAAAATTTTACTTTATGATATTTAACAAGTTTTATAGCTAGGGTTCAAATTGATGAAGTGAATCTGCAGGTGCGGTGCATGCTTAAATCATGCATAGATGAATGGTGGATATTGAAAGATATGCATCACATCGTGAAAGTAAAAAGAAAAGTACACGTGCATGATCATGAATAGTAGTTATCAGCACTATTAGTTGAAAGTTAAAACAAAGGTCAACTTTAAATGGAATCCCAGGTCGCCACGAATGAACTTAAACTCAGTTATCACAAGAACAAATGCATTTTTATTTTATAATAAATTATTTTTTATTTTTCTTGTAAAAATTTTAATGATGAAATCTTTCAAGAATAGAAAAATAATGAGAGAAAACAAGGCAGTTTGATCATTTTCTCATGTTGGGCCATAAATCAAGATAATTATTACAGATAAATGAAAAATCTATACGCGCATCGCATCTAAGAATCCGTGTGCGTGTTTATATTTGAAGAAGACACATCTGTAGAGAGAGATGTGAAAGAAATAGAGTTGTTGTGTTTTTTTTCAATACTGAAGAAATAAAGAATAGCAAAAGAAATTAGTATAATAAGATCAATAAGAATAGAAGGCATATCTGTTGAGAGATATGGGATATTTAAAGAATAAAGTTAACTTTCCATTTGCTTGTACTTGGAATTAAAAGAATATTCTTTATTTATTTTTATTATGTTAGTCTTTCTGTCTGGTCCATTATGTTTAGTAGCTTCTAACACAAAATCATCAGTTTTTTGGATTTATAAAGAAAAGGAAAACAGCCATTTAATATAATGGGCAGCACCTACATTGCACTCAATGGTACATTCTTCCGAATTAAACCAGGAAACTGTATCTAAATTGTGTAGTTAGTTTTCAAATATTTAGTGTAACAAGTTTTATAAGATATAAATACAGTACAATAATATTATTTAGTTTATACTTTAATTCTTTAAAGTGAAATAATGATTTGTAGGATTATTTTTTTGCTTTTTAAATTATACAAATATATTATTTTGCTGACGTATTCATCTTCAATAAAAAATGTGAATATTTATCTTTTCATTTTTTTTTATCTAAATATGAAATTTTAGATAAAAAGTGAGGAAGTGGAAAATAAAACTATTTAAATTAAGACAAAAGTACAGTTTTAACTAACTACAAAATACAATAACTTTTTTAGTTTGATTAAACTCAAATGCATAATGATCCTAACCAAACATTAATTGTCATAGACTAATTCCTCGTAACACTGAAATTTATTCTAATATCTCTCACAACATATAGATGATTATTCCATAACATACTGATCCTATAACTAAGAAACAAGATTATCTGAAAAACACAATACTTTGATAAATCAAGAAACAAAAAAATGTTGCACAAAGCCCTTATGACAGATGTCGTAGTTCACTTCACTTTATGGATTGGTATCCAAATCTCAAACAGATAGGCCATGTCTATATGCAGAAAAAAAAAAGTCACAGAATTTAAGTGGCGTAATAGCGGTGCAAGTTGCAACATGCATATTACAAAAGTATCGCACGAAGTGCTGTATTTACCTCTCCATCATCAGATAAGAATAATGCTTATCCCAAACATCCCTTCATTCAATCTGAATCTCCTGTTCATTTTCACACTGCATTTCTACGGAGTCTTAAGCAACAAACAATTATTTTCATCATGAAAATAAATCTTAAACAGACACAGACAAAAACAAAAAACATTAAGATTTTCCAACTTCACGCGGGAATCTTCATAACAGCACATGGCTATGAGAAGGAAGCTTCTTTCCAACTTGAACCCTTCCAATTGGTCATTCCCTCTTGTCTTCTTATTCTCCAATCTTCTATAAAAGGACCAAACCATATAGCATCCTGTGGCATCACAAATAAGGAAAATTTACATCTTCACTCTTCAATAATATATCTTTATGGCTACCATTTCACTCAGGCACAACCCTCAAGTGAACACCAACCAGCAACGTGAAATTATCACTGAAGAGATCCAAGGACTCATAAGAGTCCACACAGATGGACGTGTAGAGAGGCCACCAATCGTGCCTAGTGTCTCCTGCACAATATCATCAGAACGCGGTGTCACAGCCAGAGATGTTATCATCAACAAAGAGACCAACTTGTGGGCACGTGTTTATGTGCCAATAAGTTCTCACATAAAGCCTCTTCCTTTGCTTGTGTACTTCCACGGTGGTGGATTCTGTGTTGGTTCTGCTGCTTGGAGCTGCTACCATGAGTTCTTGACCAGCCTTGCTTCCAAAGCAAACTGTGTCATTCTCTCTGTGGATTATCACCTAGCCCCAGAGAACCGTCTTCCTATGGCATATGATGATGGTTTCAACGCTCTCTTGTGGGTGAAAAGAGAAGCACTGAACATCTCTAGTACGCAAAAATGGTGGCTGAATCATTGCGACATGTCTTCTCTTTTCCTTGCAGGTGATAGTGCAGGTGCCAACATAGCTTATAATGTGGCCACACGCATGGGATCATCGTTGTCTCTGAAGGGTGTGATACTGATCCAGCCTTTCTTTGGAGGAGAAGAAAGAACTGGCTCGGAGAAGCATTGCATTCAGCCACCCAATTCAGCACTCACTTTATCCGTTTCTGACACTTATTGGCGCTTGGCACTTCCTCTTGGAGCGACTCGTGATCACCCATATTGCAACCCTCTTGCAAATGGCACGGCCAAGTTGAGAGATTTGAGGGTTTCTTCCATTATGGTGTGCGTTTCAGAGATGGATATACTGAAAGATAGGAACTTGGAGTTCTCAAAAGCGTTGGCTAAAGCAGGGAAAAGGGTTGAAACAGTTGTTTTCAAAGGCGTAGGCCATGCATTCCAATTGCTGCATACTTACCAGCTTTCCCATTCCCGAACCCAAGAAATGATAGCCCATATCAGAAACTTTGTTAACCAGTAACTTCTGTGTTTGATGCGTGGTGTTTTCTGTTCGAATATATGTTAAATTACTGTTTGATAGAATTATAGGTAGAGAGGTAGTTTGAGTATCTACAGTTTCAATTGTTATGTACAAAAAATTTACTTAGAGTTCGAGAAATATTTGTGACACTCGACGTCTATGTAACTGCTGCAGTCTGTTTCTGGTGATCACCACACTGGTTTTTGTAACAAAAAATTATCTTTATCTCATACTACACCAATGTAATTTATGATAAAATGATATTTTTACAATAACAAATATTTCATATACTAACCGAATTCCACACTTTTCAAAAATTCGGTTAAAAAGACTTTGATTAAACTCTACTTATATAAATTTATATAAGTAAGTCACAAACACAAACTTACTTGCTGGAAAAATTGAGGAAAAAAAGATTTAAGAAGATTTTCAATACAGAATTAAAACTCTACTTATATAAGTCCCACACAACTTCAACTCTGAAACTATTTATTGACAAAAAAAAACAAAATTGAAAGTTTAAACTTTCTCATTTATATTAAGAAAACTTTCGATACAGGATTAAGACTCTATTTATATAAGTATGTCACACAACTTTGACTCTGAAACTATTTATTGAAAAAAGAAAACAAAATTGAAAGTTTACTAAACTTTCTGATTTATACTCGATAGAAAATTAAATTTACACTTGGATACTAAAAGATACACATATTTAGAAGAAGGTGAGATAGATGGTGGCGGTGTTATTCCTTTTTGTACCATATTCTGTTACTATTGTACCTAGAGGTAAGTTGTGAAAGCTACTTGCAGTAAGAGAAACGAAAGTGAAACGGGCAGAGTAGACGCATGATAAAAGTGGTGGTCCGTTGTGGGGTGTCTTTATTCTATCTTTTGACATTGTGTTTGACTAACCATATTCTAGTGTCCCTTCTGAATTGGGACTCTTGAGAAAAGAATACGGGTCAGAGAACATCTTCAAAGGGAATGATACTTTAGAAGGAAGACGTAATTGTTCCACAAGGACCACTATCCCAACATTATGGACATCATGGCCAATTTGATCTTGAAAATAACTTCTTCAAGTAATGTACTTCTTCAGATTCCATCATGTTCTTCCATGGCTCAAATACCCTATAGGACCACTTCCTTCTATTCCTCTACTTCTACCTTCGATTGTCTTTTATACCGTATCTTTATTCCACTTTATATTATATTATACTATTTGTGAGCTATTTATGTATAACTTTAGTTTTCATATAGATTAGATATACGAAAGTTGAGGAATATATAAAAAAAATATTTTATTTTTAAAAGTTTTAGATTAAAAATTTAACTCATTTCTAGTTATTATAAATTGTGTGAATTCGGACAAATATTCATTTCAATAACAGGACTTATTCAAATAACATTTAATCTATAACAAAAAAAAAAATATATCAATCCTTCAATTCCATTCTTTAAAAAATATAGTTTTTATCTTTTTTACAATAATCTCCAAAATTATATTATTTTACTCTTATTTAATAATTATATTTTCTCTCTTCTTAATTATTATTGATCTCCAACCAGTATCAAATCATCATTATCACCGATATAATATTTTTCTAATACTATAATCTTTATATTTATTTTTCACTATCCTTGTTACTTCGAGAATAATATCATTCTATTTTCCTACTGTTTTTGTTGTTAGTGTTTTTCTCCCTTTCATCAATCATATATGTTATTGTCACCATAAAAAAATGGATTCATAGGTATAAAATTATAAATGATTACTAAATTTAATAGTTTTCAGTTATTTTTTATTGTTGTTTTTGTTATTGATATTTCAGTTCATTAATAATTTATGTTGTTGTTACCACCATTAAAAGGTGAATTGATAAATATGAAATGACAAATAACGTATCGAAATATCTTTTAAGAATAAAGATTAGAAAAAAAAATCAAAATGAATATTAATTATTTTTTAATATATCATTTAGCTTATTTTATATACGTAGTATATCCTTTCATATTACATAAAATTATTTATATACCTTAAATATTGGTGAGTTGGGTGTCCCACCTCACTTTGCTCTTATCTCAGCCAATTCGCAAATTAGAAGGGTCAAGAGGCAAGTCGGTGATTTAGATTCACACTTCTTTGTATATTTGACCAAACAAGTTCGAAGTCAACTTGGTAATAAATGTGACACAGGAAAAACACATTGACCATATAATATAACGCATTGATTACAAAAATTTCAGGAATTGCAAAAAAAAATATATAAAAGAAGATAAGACAAATATTAAGTGAAAAGAAAGAAAATTAATAAATCAATTTATATGGAAATGCTAGATATTGATTTGGTTAAAACAAAGATACATATATCCAATAAAATTTATAGAAAATGATGTGTAAATACGAAAGAAAGCAATATTAAATGATGAAAACTAATTTTATTATATGTGAAATATATAAAGATAATATGTATAAATATTTTAATTGAAAAAGATAAATTAAAAATCATAGCAAAGAATTAAAGAAAAAAAAAACTTTGAGAGAAAATGAGATCAAAGAGACTTTTGAAGACTCCTGAAATTATTGAGAAAAGGTTCAAAAGTAAAGGTAATATTAATATGTAACATTTATTTATTTCATATCCTTTTTTATTTTCTACCATTATCTATTGTTTTCTTTAAATTTTAAGATTTATATAAGTAAAGTTGAAATGAATATTCAACTATAAAAGATGGACTTAAAGTACTTAATGCATTCGTTGATATCTCCATGACACAAATAATATAAAGAGTGGAGAAACTTCGTCAAATGTTCGATTTTTAAAGAAAAGAGAATCTTTTATCACATTCAAAACATTACTTTAAACAAATCATGTGGCTGAAGTGAATTTAAAAAGAATTAAAATTGATTTGTAAAATGGTAATTACATACATCATAAATTTTAATATCGTTCTAAACATGTTTTAAAATCAAATTTGGGAAATATTAAACTGTAAACTTGTCTTTTAAACTTAAAAACTTGGAAATTTTAATATTTATTTTATAATAACCATAACATCCTAATGTAATTAATTATAGTTGAATATGAGTTATTAGTGAATAAGATATTCATATTTGATATGGAAAGATAAATATATTTCTAACGAGTTATTATATCAATATAAATGACTATAATACAAAACTTGCAAATATTCTTTCCAAAATGAAATATATGATATAACATAAATAAGATGGAACGACTTAAAAAATTACTTAGAAGGAACAAAATCAAAGAAATAAATATATTAGAAATCAATAGAGTTTCAAGGAAAATTGATAATAGTGGAACTCAAAAGATATATAAAAAGACTTAAAATAAAAACAGTATTTTTGTAAACAAAAACTTTTTGTTTTAAATACGATGGAAAAGATACTTTTTTTTTCTAAAATATTCAAATAATATCGCATAAGGAATATTTGAGAATATTTTTAAAGTCTTATTACTAAAATTATATTGAAAGGAGTATTGTTTTTATATTATAGAAGCATTATATGGTTATAACAATGTGACTAAGAAACATAAAGAAACTTTAGTATTTAATAGTTTAATTAGTTCATGAATTTTGAACATTATCTATGACCTATATAAAGAAGATACAAGTTATATCTCATCACAATCACTTTCAATCAAGAGGGGTTGATTATCTAAGGTTAGTCTTTTTGACTTCTCTTTCACAATTAAGGAAGCTTATTAAATACATTTTATACATAGAATACTCATCTATAATATAAAATAAAACTTTTGTTTAGTGAGATAAAATTTAAGGAGAGGTTCTCATTTTAGAAAATTGATTTAAGGGTTGACAAAACAATACTCTTATCAATCTTTAAAGGTGTGTTATTCTATCATTCTCTCCTTATCTACTTCACAATAAATTCTACTTTTATTCATCATATTTTGTTGTAACACTATTTATTGCAATAACTATCATTAAGGTATCCTTATTATTAATGTCATCACTATTAAAATCACAATTATCACTTTTATCCCTATTAGTTAGTATTACTTAGTATCATCATATTTCTTATCATCATCATTATTGATATCACAATTTTTAACATAATCATAATAATGGCTTAAAACAATTTAAATTTATCGAAACTACAAGTAAAGAGACAAAAGTTTTAGTAGTTAAACTAATAATGCTCAATATCATATGGGAAGTGCTGGTAACTTTGTTTATGACTTGATCCTTGTGTGTGACAGTATCTTCATATAACTTTAGGATTGTTAGGCTGCACCAACTTAGGGTGTGGTGTTTGTGAAAATAAAGTTTAAAAAAAAATGAGAAGACCGGAATGCAACAAAAATTGAATGACCTATAATACTTAAAACATGAGGTCTCGGACAATTTTAATGTCTTAAATAGAATGGTTTAAGGAGACTAATAATCTCCAATTATAATTTTTGAATAAATAGGACTACGAAAAAAGTTTTAAAGTTAAACAATTCATTTTTTTTTTAAATAATGTGACATGCCGATTCAACTTTAAAAGAACGAAAAACGTAGTATCTTTTATAAATTTAATGACAAAAAGTATAAATAAAATAAAATAACCAATGATAAAACTCTTAAAACATGAAGTTTTGGTTCATGTTTCGGTGAGTAAATAAAACAATTTTAACAACGTTAAAAAAAGAAAACCACTTTTATTCTTGACAGAAAACACTATCAAACTGGTTATTTGTAATTTATATTACTGAAAATGTTGATAAAATAGTTGAATAGTAAAATTTACAAAACATAAAAAAAAAAAAATTTAAGCTATTTTTTTTTTCCAACATTTGTAAAAAGAAAATCTCTCAAATGCGGTGAGTTGTAATTTATTTCACATTTACACTCCCACACCATTTTGCCGGATCCAGGCAAAGTCCCCGAACGATCATCGAATCAAAACATTTTCGCGATACACTCTGCATTGTAGCAAAGAAGAAAAGTTGGATTTACATGGCGAAGCATTACACGGCGGCGGCGGCGGCGGCGCCGCTGTCACGATTCGGCGTGCTGGTTGCGCAACTGGAATCTATAGTGGCCTCCGCCGTTCACAAATCACCGCAGCCACTTCTCTGCTTTGATCTCCTCTCCGATCTCATCACCGCCATCGACGAGGACACTAAGGTCTCTCTCTATCAACCTTCCATCGCATTGCTGTGGATTTGTTTTTTCTTCTTCTTTGCTCGTTCGTTTTTCCGCATTATTTCATTCGTTCGATATTTCGTTGATTCAGAACTCTGCTGATTCACTTTTGTTCCTCATGTTATTTGATTCATTCACGGTTTTTTCTCTCGAATCTATAGCTCCAGTAGATTAAGTTTGAGATTCAGAATTCAGAGGGATATACATTTGCACGTGTCAGTTCGGATAAGCCGTTTCTGCTATTTTATTTTCACGCTATCATGCTGTGATGAGCTCACTTAGCTATAGTTTAAAATTCAATGCATGCTGCGTAGAACACTGAAAGCAAGCTAAGAATAAGATTATGGTTAAGATACGATTCTTATTCCCTTTCCAGAACGGGCTCTTGTTTATAAACTGGAGCTCTGTAATTATGTGAGGTTTAATGTTATTGTTTTGGTTTTTGGCACTTTTATTTTAGTCTGAATTCCCTAAACTCTATCAACGGTGATTGTCAAATTCTAATGTTATAGAATATGGTTTCCAGGAGAATATTTTGTTGTGGCAAAGGAGATGTGAGGATGTTTTGTATTCCCTGCTTGTTTTTGGTGCACGACGGCCTGTGCGTCACTTGGCATCGGTAGCGATGGCAAAGGTCATATCTACGGGAGATTCAATATCAATTTACTCTAGAGCAAGCAGCCTTCAAGGATTTCTTTCAGACGGGAAGAGGAACGAACCTCAGAAAATTGCTGGTTTGTCTAGATTAAAGATTTCTTGAATTTTTAGATAGATCCTTGATTCCCAAATATTCTTATGATCATCATACTATAAAACTTGTGTAGTTAAATTGTTGTGTCCTTCCTTTGAAGCGGTCACGAGCACAAGCATAAAAAAGAAGCCACGAGTTTAGGGGAAAGACGCACCCTTAAGGATGCTAACATGGCACTTCAATTGCAAACTAAAGGGCTATATAACTTATGCACTGCCTCAAAATTTGTTGTGCCATTTTTTTTTTACAACCCTTATAACAAGACAAGTAACTGCTCATCTAGAACCTGATCTAAAGTATAAGGATACATACAATGTTTCATATGAACTCCAAAAGGTTGTTCCAAAGGAAATTAGTCTCCTTACATTGCAAAGATAATTAGCCTTTTGCTAGAGAAGCTATGAAAATAGCATTAGAGAGAAGCCATGGATACAGTCGTATTTGTAAGCAAATGTTGGAGCAAGGAGACACTCAACCAGCCACGTCACCATAAAGTTTTGGCCTATTTTTTAGTTTTGTTAAATAAGAAATTCATTATGATAAAAAAAAATGGCTGCTTCCTGTTGTTGTTAGAAGCATTAAAACAAGTCATGATAAACTGTTGGAAGTTAAAGAGAAAGAATAAAATTACGGGAAAGATGTGACACATCAAAAAATAGAGGAGATAAGGAGCACAAGGAAGAACGTTGCTCACCTGTACTCATCTTTTTCCATATTCCTGACTAGTCTTTGGACATTTTAAAAAAAAAGAAAGAATATGAAATGTAACAAGACTTTGCAAAATAAAATAAGGAAAGTCCTTGTTTTTATTCTGGAATTATGTTGGATCTTGTCAATTTGGATTTTAACCTTGGAGAGCTACTCTAAATATATGTTCCTTTTAGCCAACAAAGACATTATTTAGAGACAGGAAGAAGTACAAGAGGGATGATAAGTGTCTTCCCTAGAGCAAACAATATTTAAACTGTTGCCACTAAGTCACAAGGCCTGAACCTTACAGTTGCCCCAAGTAAAGGAGAGCTTTTTGTATCTCGATTTCTATGAATGAACCAAGCAGATTGCCTCATAACAAGGTATTATAGCAAGCCTATCACAAATCAAGTTGGTAAGGAATTTATGGACTGAACCAAACATCTTAGCATAAGTTGCTATAACTGTTATTTGTAGGTGTCCTTTTGATTGTTTTTGGCATCAAATCACTTGACTCTTACACATCATAGTTGTGTTAAATTTTGTGTTGCATGTTTTTTTCTGGAGTCTTATGGTTTTCTTCTTGTTTCTAGCATTTAACTATTCAGATCCTGTCACTTTTCTTTTGTTTTACTTCTCATTTTTTTTTTCTGAACCTAATTTTATAGGTGCTTCACAATGCTTGGGAGAATTGTATAAATACTTTGGCAGAAGAATCACTTCAGGTTTACTTGAAACAACAATCATAGCAACTAAACTTATGAAGTTCAATGAGGTATTTCCTTACAACTTTTATGTTCACATGTTTAAATTACTACTAACTGAATGATATGCAAATCATAGAGAAAAACTTGGCTTATGCATGCCTGTTTTCTTTTGCCTAAGAAAACACTAGAAATTTATTATCCTTGTAGTACCTTTAATTACTATTTTCTTTTTGATTATTTTTCCGTCCCTATTTACATTGAAAGTTTGTTACTTGATTTACTTTTAACATGTTTTGAAATGCCTGTAAAGCAACTGTTGAGTGAAAAGATACAATTTTACTGGGCAGTAACCAATCGAAGTTTTGACCTGAGGTTGCAGGAAATGTGTTTAACATCACAAGAAGACTATATCAAACTAGTGAAATTGACTAGATCACACCTGTATATGATATTGTACTAGAATTTCTGCGTAAGATTAACAAAATGAAAAGAGGGAAAAAAAATAAAAGATGTGTCTCTAGTGGCATCTTGTATATATGTGGGCATATGGCACAAAAGTGAGGAACAAAGAGGTTGATCACATACTAGAAGCTGTGTTGGATGTAACAGGCTTAGCCCGTATATTTTGTGTGATTCATATCAATAAATATACAATCCTATGTGTTTATTTTACACAAGGGAGATTAATCCTATATCTCATTTTCTTTATGTTTGATATGGTATCAGAGTTAGGGTTAAATCCTTGCTTTCCCTGTGACCCATTGTTCACCAGCGACTTTATCCTCTGCTGCCGCTGTTTGGAAAGAGAATAAGGGAATCTTAAGGCTTGTAAATAATTTCAGTATACTACTATTTAAGAATGTAAATTTTTAGTCTGATAGATAAATCAATTTCATTAATGATCAAACAAAACACTCAAATTCCTTGTAAGTAGAACTTGAGCATTTCGTAGTTGACTCTTCACACTTTTTCTCTCAACTTGACAAAGTGCCTTTATTTGTCTCCCTTTTATTCTATTGCATTTGTCATTTCTGCATCATTTGTCAATCGTCACTTGCGAAAGGTATCTATTCTATTATGATGGGCTGTGCTCTCTTTTAATGAATTTGCTTTGTATGAAACATCAGGAGTTTGTTCGACAGGAAGCATTATATATGCTTCGGAATGCCTTAGAAGGTTCTGGTGGTAGTGCTGCTTCAACAGCATATTCAGAGGCATTTCGTCTTATAATGAGATCTGCCACTGGGGATAAGTCATTTGCTGTGAGAATAGCTGCTGCAAGATGTTTGAAGGCATTTGCTAGCATTGGAGGTCCAGGCTTAGGTGTAACAGAACTCGACAATTCAGCCTCTTACTGTGTCAAGGCAGGTATTTTTGTCTCAATTTTGTCTCTTTCACCCGTAAATACGCCAATTGTTTGGTGCAAAATCATAGTATTCTATACATTTCTTTGTTACTGCTACTTTTGATAGGCACTTGAAGATCCCGTTTCATCTGTCCGGGATGCGTTTGCTGAAACTTTGGGTTCCTTGCTTGCTCTTGGAATGAATCCTGAAGCACAGGTCTCTATTATTGTTTTTTCTCTGGTTTTTCCTTGGTTTTGCATTACACACACTTAACCCACCTCAAATTTTTCTAGGTTCAACCAAAGGGAAAGGGTCCTTTACATCAAGCAAAAAAACTAGAAGGGGGATTGCAGAAGCATTTGATTTCGGTCTTTACAAAAGGTTTGATGCTCTGTTTGAATAACTGTATTTTTGTTTATCAAGATGGTGCAAAAATACCATGTTTTCCAGATGTGCTTGAACCTGAGCCAAAAACTCTTGGA
>Ga0099825_1004716_pt1 | contig 17773 bp, 12 predicted proteins | sample SiratroredBW_FD_76838 | JGI IMG/M metagenome (GOLD analysis project Ga0099825, IMG submission 76838) | Root nodule microbial communities of legume samples collected from California, USA - Siratro red BW | ecosystem: Host-associated > Plants > Roots > Nodule | place: USA: California | collected...
AAAATATATGAAAAAATAAAATTAATAATATTTTTTCTCTTTATATATATATATATATATATATATATATATATATATATATATAATTGCCTTTTAAGAATAATATTTTAAGAACGTTATCTACAGACATGAATAAAGTCGATTACTTAATTTGATTTATACAATTTAAAAACAAAATATCTTTAAGATAAAATTGTTTCCCTCTTATACTTACAACATCGTCCAACTTAAATTATATCTGTTAACTTTCTGTAATCTGCAAACTTTTGTATTCAAAAGAAAAAAAAAAATCAATATTTCAGCTACTATCTATAAACAAATCTCTCTCATACATATGTTTATTCCATTTTGATTAGTAAATCGGAAGTATAAAGCAAATAATACAAATCCTCTATATGTAGAGTAAACATCTGTTCATAACATATCTGCAGTGCACAGGCACACCAACCTAATATTCAGATTTTGCTTGGACACGGAGATAGGGAATGCGAGCTATTCTAGGCCAGTCTTCTCCAGTTTCTTTCTCACATCGCTTCTTTAACTCAGGATTGCAATTAATAATACTCAATTTTTCCAGATTGCTGAGGCTTAGACTTGTTGGAAGACTCATCAATTTGTCACAGTCAACAATGAATAATCGACTAAGCCAGGGAAGGTCTTCAAAGCGTAACTGTTGAAGCAAGAATTCTATATTGGGAAGACTCTCTAATGTTAAATTCTTTAAGGCGGTCATATGCTGTAAACCTTCCACCTCTTCGCATTTCTGAATCGTCAAATTCTCAATACAGGTTAGGCATTTCAAACCGGCCCACACTTTCACAGCACACCACTTCATTTCTAATTTCTTGAGAGACTGCAACCCTTCCAGTGAAAACTTCCCACAGTCCTCAATTTCGAGTGTGGAAAGACAAGGAAACTGCTTTTCTCCATCCTTACTTGATAACCTTCTCAGGTTTGGAAGACTTGCCACTAATAGATACTTTAGAGCCACGAAAGCTACACCATCATCGTAGCACACGTAACTTACCCATGTTGACCCAACTATCTTACCCATGTTGACCCAACTATCTGTAGATAGTTTAGGGAAGGTAGTTTTCCCAACACGGGAAGTTGTACACAATTTCCGCAATTCCACAACACTAGATCAGTTAAATATCTTAAAGAAGGACTAGATATCCATTCTGGGAAACAAACACCATAGTACCCTTCCACTATCAAACTTTGAAGTGTCTCGGTACAAGGTTGAAGGGCTTCAAGAACCTTCTCATCAAGAACTTCTTCATCATTTCCTTCTAATTCCCCCTCTCCACTACTCTCCCAGGTCTGTTCATGGTCTTCAAGAACCTCCTCATCATATCCGTCTAATTCCCCCTCTCCACTACTCTCCCATGTCTGTTCAAGATCTTCAAGAACCTCATCATATTCTACTTCCCTCTCTATGAATACCTTCCATGTCAACGTCAACTTATTCAGTTGCTTACTTGACATATTGGCTTCTTTCGCATCATTTACACTTTTCACTCTCTCCAGATATTTAATCTCAACATCTCTTTTAAGCTTGAGTGGCCCCAGTTCTTCCAAAAGGAACCCTCTTTCCAAGCCAACTAAGTACGTGGATAAATTCCTTAAGGAACTTAACTTCCCTACATGAGGTGCCAAGACTGATAGGGACTCACAATCTTCAAGAGACAGTTGTTGTAGGGCTTTTAAGCGTACCAAACTGTCAGGTACCTTTTCGAGTTCACAACAATAATCTAATTTGAGTATATGTAAATTCAGTAATTTACACAGATTCTGGAAGAGTTTTGAAGGTACCATAAGAAAGATTCAAGTACCTTAGATGTTTCAAATCACCAATTGCAGATGACAATTCTTCCTTTCCTTCTAAGTGAAGCAGCCGTAAAGAATGACATTTCAACACGTCAGGAGAAAGTTCGCAATTTGTAGCTAAACAAGTCCATAAAGACTTCACTTGATGCAACTGAGTTGGACGAACCTCCCGCCGATAGTCCGAGAGATGGTGGATTCTTCTTTTTTCAACAAAAGCACGTGTGTCATTGTCGTTTGTGATGCAACAAACCTCCTCCGCAACAAATTGTGCAAGATCATGAACAAGATCATGCATCTTGAACATCCAAACTTTGCCAAATTCATCTGTCTCTATATCCTGAAAAAGGTATCTCTTATATAATTCATTCCATACATCATCACCAACATCGTCAGCATCTAACCTTCCATCAGAGGAAATGAATCCATTAGCCATCCAAAGTTCAATTAAATATTGCTTCTCTATGCTTTCATCTTTGGGAAATATTGCACAATAAGCAAAGCATCGTCTGAGTTCAATTGGTAAGTTCAGGTAACTTAGTCTAAGGACAGGCATTATGGACTTCTCATCCGGTGATAACTTCAAAAGGTTACTTTCCATAATATTCAGCCACTTATCCTTATTTCTGTGAAAGCGTAGAAGACTTCCAACTGCCTTTGCTGCCAGAGGCACTCCTCCGCACTTCTTTACTATCTCCCTTCCTATCACCACAAGCTCTTCTCGTTCTACTTCGTCTGCTCTAAAGGCTTGGTCTTTAAACAATTCCCAGCAATAATCTACGGATAGCTCTGATAATCTATGGGGATGTTTTACTGTTCCCATGATTTCTGCAACTTTTGAAAAGCGAGTGGTGACCAAAACAGAAGCACCCTTTTCCCCACAGTCCAGTACAAATCTCAACATCTGCCAATTCTCCACCCAATTCTGCTTCATAACATCCCACACGTCATCCAAAACAAGCAAATATCTTTTTCCTGAAAGCAGCTTTCTAAGTCTTATTTGCATTGGCTCTAGACCCAAATCCTTGCAGACCTCCTCAGATGCAGCTTGGATGATAGCTTTTAACATTCTCTCCAGACCGAAATCTTCAGAAACGCATACCCAAATTTTTAACTGAAAATCTTTAAGATCCTTGTGGTTGAAGATGAGTTTTGCCAGCGTTGTTTTCCCAATTCCGCCTTGACCCACGATCGGATAGACTGGTAAATTCTCAGCACGAGAAGCAGCACCTGCCAAAAAGTCTACGATATCTTCTATATCTTTGTCTCTTCCATATACTTTTGGTTCAGTGACAAGTGAGAAGGTTTGTTGCCACTCAGGGACTCCACGGGTTTCCTCTTGAACCGTCGAATTCAAACCAAGGTGGTTCTTTTCTTTAGCAATTTGATATAATCTCTCATTTACGATCTTCATTCTTTTCGCAATCTTGTAACGGAAATAGATATTCATGGGTGGGATGAAAAGAGGACAAGGAAGAGCTTAGTACATACACAACACCTGACTTCTCTTTCTTCTTCTTGTTCCAGTAGCAATTGTTCATAGACACACTCGTCCAAGATGTCATCAAGCTCGTAAGCTGCATCTTTGAGCTTTCCAACCCAATCCTTTGTAGCTTTGTCTGAGAATTGTTTTTCTTCAGCATCTTCAAGAGCAGCCTTGATTGCAGTGAACATGCTTTCAAGCTTTTCCTTTTCTCCACTGAAACCCAGAAATGATCCCAGCTCTGGTGCAGCAAGAGAGGTCAAACTTCCAAGCACACCTTTCAGTACAGCCTCAGTCATATTGCAGGTTCTGATTCAAAGGATGAAAATGCGATAGATTGTATGCTTCAGAAATCGCAGTGCAATGATAAGTTTTGGGATTTTACAAAGAGTTGGGAAGTCAACAACTAGCCTCTAAGAATTGTAGTTTTGGTGTTTTTTTAATGTTCTTTCACATCTGGTTTGCTTTGTTTGACATGCATGACGATCATGGACATGGTCCACGACACCTCACACTCTGCTTAATTGGAATAATTTACTTGCATTAGGTGATGTGCTTGGAAATTAATTAATGGAACCTGGTTAATGTCGCAAGTACTTAATTTTGGTTTTACTTGGAAATTAACGGAAATTAATTTACTTGCAATTGATTGGGATTTAATGTGTAATTAATTTTGGTTGAATAACGAAAAAAGGGAAAGAAAAAGTTTATATATTATCATAAGATAATATTTCACAATGACAATAAATTTACGCAACACACACGAACTCCATAGAGTTATTTTTGTAAACATACATTTACTTGGTATGCGGCGTTTTGATAAACAAAAGACTAAACTATATTCGTACGGATGAAATTTCGTAAGTATCTAACGAATTTACGAATTCTACTTTTATTACTTTTAATGTTATTATTGTTATTTATCTTACTTTGATTCTTATTTTTAATATTATTCTAAGGAAATTTACTTTTATTATTTTTAGCATTTATCTTACTTTAATTATTATTTTTAATATTATTTTAACTATTATTTATAGTTTTATTGGTATTAATTGTAATATCTCATAATTTTCATATGATAGAAATATGTCACGTAGAAATTTTATAATAGATCTAAATATAAATATTCATATATTTATTTTATTACTTTAAAATATATTTTTTCTACTAAAGATTTAATAGAAATATATTCATATAATCACAAAATAAAATAAAATAAACCTTTTCTATTTTAAAAACTACAATCGTAAATTAAATTTCTATCATATTCAAACTACAATCTATTAAACTTTCATAATTCAGCTCATACATCATATTACCATTATCAATATAATAACTAGTATCATACATGCAATGAATACATTGATAATTGACCCTAGTCCCCCAAGACTCGTGTATTGAATTAGACTACACGTCATACTACCACTCCATATGTTTTGATCTGGTTAGTTCCTATTTCAAACATCATATACAATTTTCATTATTCCGATCAGCTCATATTTCAAAATTCGGACATAGTCATATGAATCTCATTTGATTCTCACCACTTGAAATCTTTATCTAGATGATTTTAATATACCAGTAGAGTCAAGATACCTCCTTATTGATCAAATCCCCAATCAATGCACATCCTAACAATCTCAACATAGGTATCTCCTTTTCTAAAAATATTATGTCTCGATTACCATTCTATATCACTCACAAACATTGATACTATATCATACCATACATAAACATATATTTTATTTAAATCAAATTCATCTAATCCATACTTAATAAAACAAGTAATTACAATATCTATTAAAAATAATATTCAAACTAGTTTCCTTTACAAAATTCACAAAAAGCTCTAAAAGCCTGGATTCTGTAGGAACAAGATTGGCTAACCCTTATTTGGCGACTCAAAGATAGTATAATCTGCACTATAGAGTCCTGATCAATGATCATAACACATTACTAAAACCATGAATTAACAAAGGCTAATCTTGATGATAAAAACATTATATGCAACCACAGTCTAAACATGAAGGATTAAAAAGACTTGAAAATAGACTCAAATGAAAAAGAAATAAAAAACGAACTTACTTAATCTAAGACTCTAATAGGACCGTCTTACTTTAAATACCATCACAAATCTGATAACAAAGTTAGTTAACATAATGATGAGATCTAGATAATCTAAATAAAGCTCAAAACTCTAAAAAAAGAAGGTTTTGGAGATATGATTATTTTTATAAAAATGAAACTTATATAATATTACATTAATAGAGTGCAAGTGAGAATTAAACTCAAGTCCCACATGTACCTATAGACTTGTCACAACACTCACTTCAACATAGTCATCATATTATTATTATTATTCTTATTTATAACTATTATTATTAACTTTTATTATTAATAATAACAATAATATTACTAATAATATTAGTAATATTAATAATGTCAATAATAATATTATTACTTTATTATAAATAAGAATAATAATATTTATAATAATATTAATAATATTATTTATAATATTCGTGATAATAATAATATTATTATTATTAATAATAACAATATTAATAATTCTAGTATTAATAATACCATTAATAGTGTTAATAATAATATTAATAGTAATAATAGTAACAGTGTTAATAATTTTAATAATAATAATAATAATAATAATAAATTAATTTAAATAATAATAGAAATATTGCTAGCATTGCCATAACATAATTGTTAAATGCACTAGCACAACAGTAAACAAGGATTATGTGGCAACAACGGGGGCTTTCTAAAATAAAAATAGAAAGGTAAGATATACACTCAAAGCAACGACACACATGTATTTTCTCCTTATCCCTACTGCGAGAAAAAATAGTAACTCACTGTTGGAGGTCGTCGCCTAACGCTCCACAGAAATTTTAATTTATACATTTTGTAAGAAAAAAATAAACTATTAAATAATGTATGTTCTTGTATTATTTGAAGTTAATTTGTTGATATGATTATAACAGTTAGAAATATATATACATGCACAAACAGAATTAAGTTTTACTAAATATTAATTTAATGAGTAGTCTTGATTTTTTTTTTTTTCTAAATTTATATGGTTGATAAAGAAATACTAAAAAAGAAATTAAAGTTCCACTAGAAGCTTTAAATTATAAAAAAGTTCATTATTTTTAAATGCATTTTAATGTTAGAATATTGTAAATAGTTGTAAATATTGTCATTGCCAAAATAAAATTTTCAAAATTAACAATTTTAAGATTTATTTAAATATTTACAGTTTTAGATATTTTTAACTGATTTATTATTAAAATCTTTTATGTTTAAAACATTTTTTTATTATTTAAGTACATGCCATTTGACCTTAATACGTAGTAATTATTTCGATTTTTCTGTCTTGAACTAACCGATCAACTTATTATGTCTCCAATTTCTTTTAATTTGTCAACTAATTCTTCAAAAAGAAAATAGCAAGTCAACAAATTTGTTAGAAAATATTTGAACAAATGATCATTAAGTCAGATATGAGAAGATAGAAATAATTAGAACAAGTTAACATATTTATTAGAAGAGATTCGAACACTTTGTTCATTGAGTTAGATATGAAAAGATAAAAATAAAGATAAATCATTCTATTTTCAACAAGAATAAGAATAAAATGGAAAAATGTTTCAAAAAAATGTTTTGAACACTTAATAAAATAAAAATAATAATAATAATTTTTTCTAAAAATATTCAAATTTAAGAAATCATTAAAACTTAATTAAATATAATTTTAATATATTTTGAGATCACCTACGATGCAAGTTAAATGATATTTTGAAATTGCTTGAATACAAAATTTTGATCAATAATTTTATATTAGACAAATTTCATGAAAATTAAAGATTTAGATTAAGAATGAATAAAAATATCCAATCCATCATTCATTACCCTTTTGCTGTCCAAATTACACGAGGTTTATAAAAGAGCTGGAAACAACCTTAAATCGAGTCTATGCAACAAAATTAGCCAGATAAAAAATTAATAATACAAAAATCATCTTGGAACTTCCATTTTGACAACTCTGATTAATTTGGCAGGATACAACTACCGCTGGCAAAGGTAAACTACAACTACATGTGATACCTTTGCTCACAAGCTATCACTACTGTTGTCAACTATATCATCCAACCATTGTAACGGTTTCAGGATCGACAATTTAAGGCTGGAGAGCACACAAATTTCTATAATTTCCCTTAATAAATTGGTTAGAACTCAAAAATTTGATATGCCGGCAGCATATATGCAAAATTAAAATAAAAAATTGCTCTAAGTTTTTAAAAAATATTTATTGCAGAATATAATGTCTTCTAGAGGAAGATGTTGATTTCCTTTTCGGTCATCTCCAAGACATGGTCTCTTGCATCAGCCAAGGCACTCTGCATGTGAAGTATATTCAGACCCATGAAAATAAAATAAAATGAAGGGTAGAACTGAGCAAAAAGTAATAGCAATACCACAATATACATCACCTGCCCAAATTTTGTAAGGAAGTTACTTGCAATGTTAAGGGATGTGACAGCTACATCATCATTAGACTTGAGTGCTTGAGCAATAGCAAAAGCTCCATCATCCTGTGAATCAGACAACATTAGAGACAATATAATTTCCTTAGGAGCCAAAAAAATACATTCATACCCTTATTTCATTAAATCCTAAATCTAGAGAGGTTAAAGCTTCATTAACCACTTTCAAGCTGCGAGCCAGGCTCTGTGCACCCTGCAGTAGTTCATTCATAAAACAATAACATATTCAGATTGACCGACAAAAAAGGTTTGGAGAAAAGAGATTAAAGGAAAAAATGATTCAAGGTACTGAAAACAAACTTCATCTCGCAGTCCGTTTGCTCTCAAGTCCAAAATTGATATTGTGGTATTGTATTTTAAAGCGTCTGCAATGAACTCTGCCCCTTTTGCTCCAATCTATAAAGTTATTCTGTGTTACAAATAGAAGTTAAAACAAACAACTTACAGGTAGTTCATGGAAAAAAGGTTACCTGGCACCAACCAAGCTTAAGGGTTTTTATGTTCCCATGAAACTTGAGAACTTCAGCCAAGGCCTTGGCTCCGTCTGGTCCAATGGGATTATAACTAAGTTCCAACTAAGAATGAGAAAAAATCTGTATTAGAGTATAGAAAAGACAAACAGGACAAAGATGAGAAACTAAATAACTGTTGAGGCTTACAGTGGTAATAACTAAATTATCTTTTAAAACTTGAGCAACGGCAGTAACACCATCAGCGTGAATGTTATTTCCACCCTGGAATATTGAACTCAAACAAGTCATGTCCCAGGCAATAGTATTTACATTACAGACTCGACGTTTCTGTTTTTTCTTTTGTTAATGACCAGAGCAGGTGGAGTAACAAGCCATGTACAAAGAGCAAACATAAAGGAAACAAAATAGGATCTCTTACCAGATCCAATGTTGTTATTGACCGATTTTCCTTTAAAGAGGCTGAAATTTTTTCGGCTCCCTGACAATTATACACAACCAGTTAATGAATATAATCAGAAGTCGTTGTCCTCTTAGAAATCTGTTTTTGCAGAACTATTAATTTTGTTGTGGTAGTTGTTACTGTGAATAATAAGGGAAAACCAAAACATTCTCAGGTATGGCAATTTGGACATACCGGGTGACGCATGGTTATTTCTGAGTCATACACATCAATTTACTATTCGTATACTTTATCATATACGTTATATTTTGACAGAATGGAATGCAATTTATACTGATAAGTTATGGAAAAAAACAATACTTAAACATCTTAAGGATCAGAATTACTGTATGACCTCACACTGTGACACAATATCAACAAGATTTATAATCTCGTGTGAAACAGGGGACAGAATACCTCATCGCCAATGTCATTCATGTAAAGGTTCAACCATAACAGGCTTCTGCTCTTCCTAACATACTCAGCGACATGAAATGCACCTTTAGCTGTTAATGAGTTGTTGCCTATGTCTAGAAGTGTGAGTTTCCCTTCAGAACGAATACTGCTTGTCAGTTAATTGTATAATACTAAAGTGGAATTGTGGAACCATAAATGACAGTCAAGATCAGACATAAGTAAAAGTTAACCTTTATGTGAAGATAATCCCGCCATCAATGAACGGATTCCTTCATCTCCAATAGAATTTCCATGCAAATGAAGTTCCTGTCCATATATTAAAGTTCCGGGTAAAGTGTTCTTGCTTAAGCTGAAGCAAATATTTTTTCTAGAAGATGAAGCAACATTTTGTAATTGTCACAAGATCACACATGTTGAAGGTTCGCTCTCAGTTTATCTAAGATACGTTTTGGAATTTCAGGTGTTCTGTATGAAAATTCATGAAAACATTGTGTTCTATACAGCACATGTTTTGGTACTGGATAAGATAACTAGATCTAGTGGAAAAAGTGGGAATTCTGAAAGCTGTAACAAGAACTTAAGGAGAGAATGTAATGTTGGCCTTTCATCCAAAAGAAAACAAGAATAGTACCCTTAACGACTTGTTGCTCTCAAGTGCTTTAGCGAATGCATTAGCCCCCAAAGCACCACCATAGTTGCCACTTGAATAGTGATAATGTTGGAATAATTCACAAAAGAGGAAAAGAATAAAGTAATGAGCATAAAGATTTAATCAAACAATTCCAAGGGAATTGTAACATCAAAAGTACGAAGATCATAAATTAAACTGCTACTTCCTCAAAATTTTGAGGAGAATACTTAGTGTGACAATCTTACTCACTTGAGATGCATATTTCGTATACTGTTATTCTCAAGAAGAGCTCCAGCCAGACTTGAAAATCCCTGCCTCCATTTCCATGAAACAAATTAAAAATAATATTTGGACACTCACTTCTATGCTCTGAGAATAAGTTTAAATTCCATACAGAGTATTCAATCATGTTATTGTTCAGTTCAAGAACCCGCAAACTTGAATTTTTCTTCAACATTTCAGCAATAGCTTTTGCACCCTGCATAATACAGTTAGCATTTCTTAGTTCCATTGGGTAGTCATTCTATGACAAATACAAATCACCAAGCTAACCTCATCACCCAAGTCAGCACTGTTTAGCTGGAGCTTCTCGATGCTAGAGTTATTCACCAATATGTCACATAAACACTGTGAAGAGTGAACAAGGATATAGATAGTGAATAGATAAATACAATAATTATACATAAGTGTATGAAAATGATTCAATGATCAGCACTAACTGTCAACAAATTTGTAGTCTTTTATCTCTTTGAGAGATGATAGAGATGGGTTATAAACATATCTCAAACACTGTTCTCATCATCATCATGATTGGCTACGTAAGCCATAAGTTTCTTAATCTTTAGTCCATGGTTCTTTATGGCAAAAGACAAATTAATATATTCTAGCAAATACAGGCTCAGAGAGGATCTTTGCGTCATAGCTATTCATGTCATCCTGCATATGCTTGATATGGGATTGCAGATTACACAAGCTCAAACAGTGAACAAATATGGCTATGTATGTATGTCTATTTAATAATAATCCATTGTACTCCTCATCAGCACTTGAATGGATACGTAACTAGCTATAAGAACCACATGCAACAGATTTAACTTGTTCCAAAGGAGTTATAGTACCCTAAAACAGTGAACCAAGCTCCAATAAAATATTTGACTTGCTCTTTCTCGTATGATATTCAATATTATATTTCATTGAAAACAGCCTCATAAACATAAACAGAATATCAAATACATAGATGCTATTTATAAGCATCAAACTCAATTTATTGTGCAACAGTAATAATTATGAAATCTTAGAAGGAAATACCAAGTATTATTACAGAACATGTAATATAAACAACCATTGATCCATCAATAACAAAGTCTCCAGGAAACGATGTCAACAATTTTAATGACTTGTTTAAAGAAAAAGTAGTCGAGAATTATATAAGCAAAGGCGTCGCTAGCTGTTGCCTGCTACCCCTACATGTCTACCTTCTTTCACATTATTCGGACATAGAAATAAGACTGTAAATTGAATAGTTCATTACAATTTTTTCATTTTTGAGATATCAAAGTTCAAAAAAATAAACTAAGACTGCATTTGGTAAAAACAAAGAGCAGGATTTTCATAATTTCTCCACAAGAACAATATTAACAATAACAATAATGAAGATTATAAACAAAGACCTTTGATATAAATAAATGCGTGAGCCTTTATCTAAATTGTTATAATCTATCATGAGCATGGTATCAAAGCCTCTGACTAAGTGGTCAATAGATGTCACCCAATTGTAAAGGTTGAACTTCAACACAAGGTATGTTGCCTTGTACACTGTCACATTTAAAAGCCCAAATGGCTCTTGTCTAAGGGCAAATTTCAGAAACAAAAACATTCACAAGACTTCACCTAACAATTTAAAATTGTGTTATTGACAGTAGTGTATGAACGCAGACAACTTTCATAAATCACCCTAACATATGTTTTAAGGACCTTTCAAATAATTATATAAAATAAAGGAACTATAACAGTAATGAACCCAAATCCTGAATTCAGAGAAACACTGGGGACTGACCTTGGCACCTTCATCTCCAACTAGGTTTCCTGAAAGATCAAGAGTCTTTAATGTGATGTTTGATTGAAGAACGCCATCAAAAGCCCTCAACCCAGCTGCAGTTATTCCATTTGCAGCAAAACTAACTTCCTCTGCAGTCTTTATAACAAAATATATTTAGCATGTGCTCAAAGAGAGAGCACCAAAGAGCATCTTTCATTACACTACTTTCTTATGAACTATAGATTACAGACTGAGATTATGAACCAAAACCAAACTTCCATGCAGCAAATCTCTCTATAAACAAGATTTGACTCATATAGATTATAACGGATACACAAGCTTCTGTGCAATCTTGAACTGTATTAAACTAATAATTTATATGTTTCTCAGTTAGTAGACAATAAATAAGGGTAATTAATTAATTATAACATATATATGAAAAAATATAATTCTATTTGAAAATCTGGTCTATCCAGTGTGTTCACGAATTCTCTGTCAGAACTAGGTACATTTTCGGAGATAACAATAAAAAAAGGTTTATGATTTAGGGTTTCTCAATTAATCAACAATAAATAACGGTAATTAATTAATTATAACACTTATGATCCTGAAGAAATATAATTCTATTAGAAAATATGGTCTATCCAACGTGTTCACGAATTCTCAGTTGGAAATAGGAATATTTTCAAAGATATGCGAGGTTCTATAATGTTTATTTTTTCTAAGTAACATAGATACTTGATAATGGATATATCCAGTGTTATTGAAAAAGGGCCATGGCAACATGAAGTGGTGGTTCAAAGCAGAAATGGCGTACCCACACAGTGGTCTGAGTAATGAAGAAGCCTACAGTTAGCATGACCTGACCCGAGGCACTTCAACCGTAACTCATGCTCTAATTCCGGTTTATACATATTGGGTCAGTCCAATAGTTCTTTTTTCTTTAAAAGGTTGGACCATACAACCTATGTAGCACAGATATGCGGATACGATAAGTAGACACGTGTAATCTTCAAAATATAGGACACAAAAACGGATCTATAAATTACATTATTATAAATTATATAAATTGACATTTAAGATTTATGTATTAAAAATCATCTATGAACAAAGTTAGCCAAATATAACAAAAAGTGAATCTAATTCATCTATCTAAAATCCAAAAAGTGAAAAGAAACATATATAATCCAAATATTCTTGATTATATATAGAATTTGTTTCTTATCTCTATAATAGGTTTATGAGTTTTTAGAAAATTATTGTATTAATCCCTTTTAAAATTGTGTTGCAACTGTGTTAGAATTGTAGATGGGGAAATGATTTTGTTTTTCACAATGATCCTACTCTTAAATGGCCAATTGTTTGCAAAGTATAGGCGTTGGAGAGCCAAAATTTATACAAGGAGAAAAGAAAGCAATCATCAAGTGGTGGTATTGTTACTAGATCTTCCTATGCTTTTTTAAGAAAGTCCAAGTTCAACTTCATCCACAATAAGATGGAGGAGCAAAGAGAAGATTCATGTTGTGGTTAAGGATGAATTACAATTTGGTAGCTTTGATTTTAATTCGAAGAAATACTTAACTTTGACAATACCTTCTTTGAAGGGGAAGAGGATGAAGGGTATGCCACATTGGATAACATTGAAAATAATTATGTTAGGATAGAAGAAGAGTCTGATAGTTAGAAATTTATGACATTTATTATGTTTTTGTTATTTTAAGTCTTGAACTTGAACTTGGTGATGTTTTGATTTTATTGTACTGTTATTTGAATTTCTAGACATGATATTATTAGTAATTATATGGTTGTCTTTCACTATTTTTGCATCACAATTATATTTCTACAATTTTTTAGTTATCTACACGTATTTGTATTTATAATTTTTGTTAACAGTGCTTCCACAATAATCCGTTATGACTTCAAATATATTTTGATTATAGATTTTTGGAGTCCCCGATATTTTCTGTTATCTAATATTGATAACACTGGATATATCAAGTAGTTCATCTAAGGAAGTAGAATCTTAATTGTTCTCTTGTAAATCGGTTTGGCATCAATTATATTCGTAATCAATCCTCTTGAAATAAATAAGTTCAGTGTGTTAGGTATAAAATACACTCAAACAATTTAAGAAAATATTTGTTTTCCTCCTCTCACATGGTATTAGAGCTCCTCACATGGGCACTCTAATTAATTCCACAAAAAAAAATGTCTTCTTTAGAAGGTTTGCTGGACTGCACCATCAGACATCCAAAAATGCAGTTTGAATTTTCAGAAAACCATCATATCTTTTAGTCACCCTCCTGCGTCCATCATATATCTGACAGAGGGCAATATTCTGACACATTTCTAGCTTTTCAGCCACTGTCCAAACTTTTCCAGAGACTAACAGAATTTTCTGCCGACTTCGCAGATCGCTGGGAACTTTCCCAGCACCTTTTTTACGCACTATTAGATCTTTTCCAGCGATCACAGACTTGGCTCAGCAGGGTTCATTCGGCTCCAGTTCTCTTCTTTTGCGATTACTATTCTGTGCGAACAATACCAATTTTTTTTCATTTTTATAGGCTCTCTTATCTTGGTCTTTGTTTGATATAGAAAAGGGAGTTTGTGAAATTCTTGACTCTTACACTGATGTTGACTATGCAAGGTTGTGACTAATAGGAGGTTCACTATTGGATGCTGTGCCTTGCATGGAGGAAATTTAATTACTTGGAAGAGTAAAAGGCAGAATGTTGGGGCTCAACCTTGTACTGGAACTGAGCTTTAAGCTATGGCAAGAGGTATCTATGACCTAATTTGGTTGAAATTATTTTAGAAGACTTGGAGATTAGAAGGAAGGGACTTATGAAACTCTAACGTAATGATAAGTCAGCTATCAATATAGCTCAATCCTACTCAGAACGACCAATCAAAGCAAATAGATTTAGACAAGCATTTTGTCAAGGAAATTTTTTATTAAGATTGACTTGTATACATTCTTACTAGAGGATTATACAGTTCACATTTGAAAGAATGGCATGCAAATTGGGGATGGAAAAATAAAAACAAGTCCATCTGAGTGGACAATACACTCCAAGCAAAATCAGAAAATATTTATTTCTCTTGTCACCCTTTCTTTGGAGCATATTTCATAGACAAAAAGTGGAACCTCTGTCCAAACTCATTAAGTGGGTTTTGCAGATACTAATATTAACTGACCATCTATTCCAAAGCATTCAATCATAAAAACACCTGACCTTGAAAGGTCACAAAACTAAGTGATTTAGGAAGCATAATTCATTCTCAAAAAGAAAAGAAGCCATGCCTTGCCACTGTAAGTTGCATACTTTTAAATGGATTCACTGACTGGTATCTAAACTTTCAACATCTATTAGCCCTACTGACCTATACAGATACACTTACATGGGCTTCATAAAACCTGCAGACTAACTAGCTAAAGCTCACAGATGGATTTATTTAAAGTAAATGTTGAAATATTCCAACGTTAATTACATTGTCTAAGCCATGATGACATTTTGATTTAAGTTGTATACTTCGGGAAGATATATACTTCATAATTCAATGTGCTAAAAGGATCACAATACACCGAATTCGGATTTTCCTTCATATCTTTGCATAAATGTGCCTTTTTTAAGCAAGGTACTACATGTTACATATGATAGTTATAATGTTTGGATTTCAAAGATTTTAAAATTGATTCAACTGTTCACTCAAATAATCCTGCAATATGACTGTACAGTAGGTAATATCACACTATATCTTTTAATAACAGTATCAAAACAGGCAGCTTTATGAAAGCAATGATAAATGGAAGATAGTTGTTACCTGGTTAAATGCCAAGCTCTCAGCAAGGAAGAATAATCCTTCATCTCCAAAGTTGCGTCCTGCCAAATTTTAAGTACGATAAATCAATTACTTTTGCTTTTATGTATCAATTTATTTCTATGGTACCCACATTTTAAAGTCAACTGCAATGAAGCAAGAAATATCTAGTGCATTATAAGTGATTAAAACATGATTTGCTATGTTTTGAAATGAACAAATGGGACCTAGAAATCAAATCATATGTTTTTATCCTATTATAAAAATATGGTTTAAATTTTTTTACAAAATACATTAGCAAAAAAAGAAATTCATTTAGTTAGGTAATTTACTTTATAACAGGTAAACTAGAAAAAGTTAAGTAATTTACTTTATAACATGGTAACCCAGAAAAAGTTAAATAATTTACTTTATTATCCTTATTAAGATTGTGATAAAGTGGGTAAAATAATAATAACCGCAAAATTGTCAATCAAATAATTAAAACTAAAATGAAATCAAATACAGTCATAAAAATAGTATATTTCTGGACTGATACAAATCAAAAGGATTTAAAAATCAAATTATTTTGCATTTCCTTAATTACCAGAAAACATTATTGTACAAATCAATTCCTAAAAGTGTGAAAGGAAATTAAGTTGAAAAGAAAAAAAAAATAACAAGGAGACACAAACCTTCCATTGGAAGATGTTACAGTTTTATAGACCGAGAAAAATCCAATATCAATTAGATTAGCCAATAAAAACTTTGGTTTTCATGAAAACAAATGAATCAGATCACGTCTACAAATGACAAAATAATGAAGTTATTTTGAACAAATATCTAAGAAGAATCTTCATTACTGAATCTAAAGTGTTCCAGATAACCATAAATATCTTTCTCATTTATAAAATTTTCAATCAAGTCAGCATACCTGACATATCAATACTAGGAAACGACCTCAATTCCCGAGCAAACTCATTGAGCTTCTGTTTAGATTGCCTCTCAATCTTTGCCCCAAGCTGGGATAACAAATTTGTACCAGCAGCAAAAGACCACTTCAGTCCTTGTGAAGGGGGTTGACTTTCCACAGTCGAAGATTTCAATTGTTTCGGAGCTGGAACAAGAAGCTTCTCCACTAATTTCCATATAACTGTAAGCTGAAAACAAATTAGTACAACCACTATTATGAAATCTAACAAATAGAGAAGAGCAACAACAACAAAAAAATAACAGAATCATACTAATAGCACCAAAACACAGATTAATTGAGAAGCAAGGATATTTCAAAATGTATACCAAACTAGAGTCAGAAATTTACTTGAATTAGATACTCAGTAGGAGAGGTAAACATGAGAAATTTCTTTACTTCATAATGGGAAGAGGGAATGGGTTAAAGGAAAAATATTAAAGAAAAATAAATTGTATTTAATATTAATAGGGCTTCAAAACATTAAAAGAGACAAGGACTTTCCAGGGAGACAAGAGGTGCCACACATGTGAATCGTATCAAATACTTCTCAAACCCCAATGTTTCCTATAAGAACTAGGGATGTATAATTTTTGCTGTTTTCGCTTCTATAATTCTAGTTTAGCTCATGAGTTGACACAAACAAGTTCATTTATCGCTATGAGAAGAATGAGTCAAATAGGTTATATTAGAGATCTTATATCAACTAGAGATAAGGTCTTTCAATAATTTATAAGTTAGTGCAAACCTCACTTTACAAGCTCGTTTTGTAAAGTTGAGTTAGGCTTAAAGTCCAATTTTTAAGAGATTGGAAACTCAAACTGCATTAAACTCAGCCACACTTCAGTAAATTCAAAATAAATTCAGTCCAAATCATGAATCTGCTGTCATGCTAGCAAGTCTATGGCGATGAGAAGAGATATGCCCACAAAATGACAGTTTTCATCCTAAAACTAATTAAAATTATGTGAAATTGTCCAACAAATATATATATATATATATATATATATATATATATATATATATATATATATATTATTATAAATTAAATATAATTATTATTGAAAAAAAACTATATTTAGAGTTTAAAAGTTTTTTGGTTATTTGTATAAAAATTTTTATATATAAA
>Ga0099825_1004717_pt1 | contig 17772 bp, 7 predicted proteins | sample SiratroredBW_FD_76838 | JGI IMG/M metagenome (GOLD analysis project Ga0099825, IMG submission 76838) | Root nodule microbial communities of legume samples collected from California, USA - Siratro red BW | ecosystem: Host-associated > Plants > Roots > Nodule | place: USA: California | collected...
AATTATATAAATATATATATATATATATATATATATATATATATATATATATATATATATATATATATATAAAGCAAAATTAAACTTAAACGACCTAATAAGATAAAACTGTAACATTTCCATTGACAAACTAGTGGTTTATTATATAAAAATTTCACATCAACACATTCAGAAACTAAAATTAAAATTATTTTCTCCATTAGTTAAAAATATGTTAAAATTAACACGAATACAAAAACAAACTAAAAAAAATAACTTCAAAATATAATCTCCATAAATTAATTAATATATTAACGTAATGATGAAAAAAAATAATCTCCAAACATACCCTTTACAGAACAAGATAAGTCAAAATTTGATTAGAGACTAAAATAAAAATTTAAAAGAACAAACATAATAGACGCATTTTTTTACTAAATAAATTCAACCATATTGTGCAATAAAAAATTGTTTAACTAAAAGAAAAAACTGTATTATAATTGAGATTTCTGGACAAAAATTGTAGCGCGGATGATTTTGCCTCAATTCTAGAATTAATTTGAGAATCTTCCATTCATGACAAACCTAGCAAAAGAAATCGCTTATGAAGATGAGCAAATTGTCGTCGAAGGTTAATTTATCCACGAAATCAAGATTATGCCAAGTTTTTGAATTTCTCTTTCTATTCATATGGAAATGAAACGGCTTACTTCCCACTGAACGAACAAGCTTCAAATAACTAAAATTTAGACTCTGATTTATAGAAAAGGCCAGAAAAGATATCTCCATTTGTCAAAAACAGTTACATCTAATATCCCAATCAAGATTTTTCTCTTAAAGCATTTGAAAGAATTTGAATGGTGGAAGGTGTAGTCCGACAACAACCCCCAATTATTTTAGCTCCCAAATCACGCCACCTTGTCGCATTGAACCCGAAATCATCATCGTTAAAAACCTTGGATTGCTGACAAAACAAATAGGAAAACACACTTGACTAAGATATGAAGCATAAAAGATAATGGATGAGTGTAGTGTAGAGAGAAATAGAGGGAGAGAACCCAGACTTACTTGCCATTTCTTGGCTTTACCATCCCATACCTCCCCACTATTGGGATAGACAATGATGGCTTTCTTTGTTAACTGGAAGCAATAAGATAGGATCATAAACTTTGACAGAGAACCACTCAAATTCATTTTGTCAGATTTAACAATTACCTGCTTAAATTTGCAAATGAGGCTTTCTATAAAATGGGGAGGTGCACAGTTTATGCCAACAGCATCTACTTTAATACTCTTATTTATTGCTTCAAGGCAGTCCTTGAAACTCTCTCCTGAGGGAGCATTCTCACCATCTACAGTGGTAAAACAGATCCAAGATGGAATGTTGACACTTTCTTCTTCTAGCAATTCGACACAAGCCTACAGTAAGAAAAATTGATAATGAATACCCCAAAAGTCTTCTATATTGAAGAAGATAGAATTGAAAAAATAAGTAAAAAACTAAAACAATAGCCTGATCGTAAAAAAAATATTAGAAGATAGTGCATTACCTATCATAGAAATGATTTATAACATAAAACATACAGTCCATTTAAAGTTCGTATTATACAGCTCAGAAGAGCAAAAGGCAAAACAAAATCACAAATCTTGATGATGGAAACATCGTGCCCTTATAGTTACAAAATAATACAAGATAAACTCCATCTCCATGAGATATGGAGAATCCTCACTTATAACCTAATGCATAAGATAAGAAACCTTATGAGAACACTCTACTTTCTTGAATTTTGATTATCACTTCTCAAAATATTACATATTCAAGATACTCTCCAAGAAACCTACTTAGATATTAACTCACCAAGACTTAGGCTAAGATAGATTCACTGCCTACTTGGATATATGACTAACCCTAGGCAAAGCTTAATTGAGATCATTCTCCACCTAGGGTATCGCTAGCCTAAGATAAGAATTCTCCAAAGAAACCTTCAGCATGAATCAAGCTTTTTATTATGATTAAGTTATGGAACTAAGTCCATGAACTCTCCTTATATAGAAAGTGTGTGGTGGGAAAGGATTAACCAAACACTTCCCTTTTCTAACGATATATCCAAACAAAAATAAGAATAGTCTAAAACTAAGGATAACTAGCTTATTCCTTATCTAGGCAACACAAGCTAAAACAAGAAAAGGGAATACATTTTTAATCCCTTTTTAGGTTCACAGCAGGAGCAATCAAGTTTCCAATGTATATTAATTATCAACAAAACTAATAGATATTTCGAACCCATGTCAAGTTGACCTAAAATAAAAAAAGTTTCACGTTTAATATTTGTCTTAAAAAAAAATTTGATTAATGTAAAAAAGATGAAATAGCAGGTCCGCTCTAGAACAAGGTTGAATAGAAACTTTTCGCAAAGTTTTTCAGAAATCATAAAGGAGTAGACGGTCTTAGCAACATCTACTTGTTCAAAATGGCTCACAAAAGGTTTTCACAGAGCGTATGTAACAGAGATAGAGCAGTATAAATGCGTGATAAACAGTGTAATAAATACTTGTTTTACATTGGATCACTGAATACGAGCTGCGTCCAATTATCTTTCAACAAACTCTTACTAGGTTTCATTACAATTTGAAGAATACATAAGTATTTTCACAGTTAGTACTAGTCCATAAAGTCACTTCTGGCCCTTATATCTCCTGAGATAAAGCACACAAATATTCTTCAATACTAAGTCACTCCTGAATTCTTGAGAATTGTTCAACTACCAGTACTAGTACAGATAAAGAGGTTGTTTGAAATACAAGAAAAAAACTCTCAAAAGAAATGTAAACTAAGCTCTTGTTACAGAGATACATTCACACACTGAAGAACTTACAAGGATAATTCTCTCAGCTAACACCGGCCTAACACCTTTTGCTCAGACTCACAATTATGATCACGTAGCAACTTTGCACACAAGAACAATATGTCGTCAGATTTTTTTTCTACATGGAATGACACATCTGTTTATTGGCCTTCGAAGGATGATTGTTTCTAGATGGCGTGCTAATCCTTAGATTCTGGAATCAAAACTTTTCAGAAAAGTTGGTAACTTTTATGTTGACATTCTCGACACTGCACTCAAACTATTTTGCATGAAACAATTTCCTTCTTCATATGAGTACTATTTTATCACTAATCTAGTGTTGTTCCTCATGACTTTACTTGCTGTGTTGAGCTTGTTTTTGAATACACATTTAGCTCTAACAGAAATCTTCTTCTCGGGAAGCTCAACAAGCTTCCTGACATATTTTTTTGGAAATTGTTCAAGCTCTTCTTGCATAGCTTGTATGCAGTTATCATCATCAAACGTTCATGATCATTAGCTTGGCTTGAGCAATAAAGGTAGGTTCCCTTAAAAAGCTGATCTTATTCTTACTCTTTCGTTTGGATTTCCAATGATAGCTTCATATGCATGATCTCTTACAAGTTGTACATTTTTTATTGTGTGTTCTCATCCTTCAGCTTGACTGTCTAACTGTTGAGTAGATGTTTTACTGACAACGTATGACCCTTTTTCTTCTTCTTTCTCTTTCTTCTCAAGCTTATAGTCTACAAATTAGAGAACATCTCATCTAGCTCTAATAATTTCTTTTCAAGCTTATCGTCTACAAATGTTGTGAATCCGAAGCTGTGGGGAGGAGTCAGCCTTCGGAACCAGATGGGTTTCTTAGTTGCTTGGAGAGGCGCTTCAAATTTGGTGCTTTTCCAGCAAAAACTGCACCAGCAGCAGACAACACAACAAGTACTGAGTTCTACATCACTTGACGAGACAAACACAACCACTTGACCGTGCACAGTTGTGGACGGCAACAGACGATGAACACACTAGACAATGACAAATAGAGTGGGATCGACCCACTCTAATACCAACGTGAGAATGGAAAATACGAAAAAATGTCTAAGAGAGAGCTCAATGATCTCTTAGCTGATTCATTCATTTATATGGATTCTTCCATCAGTAGAAATCCATACAAGATAAAATGATGAGTTCATGAATGGACAAGAAGAAAATGTGCAAGAACTTACCACTACTACAAGAACTACAAGGAGCATGAGAAGACAAGATGTTCTTGCTCAACAAAATATTCCTTTCTCTCTATTGTGTTTCTGCAACTTGTTAGTTATAGAATTTTATCTCTTATTTTTGTAGGTACAAATAGTAAAAACAGAATTAGGATGATGGACTTCTTCAAAGACTAAACAAATCATAGAAGGGTGACAGGTTTAATACAAGAAGTGCAAGAAACAAGTCAAAGCCCAATTTGTAGCTCTTGAATCTTGGCCAAAGAGACATGAACAAAAAAGGCAAGAAAAGCGTGACAAAGGAAGCAGGGGAAACATGATCAAGCGAGGAAAACATCTCCAACAAATCCGGCCAAATGAAAAATTCATTTGATTTTATTTTTGAAACTTGGAATTCAAATTTTCCCTCGATTTAATAGTTGAATATTCGGCCTAGAAGAAGCCACATGTACATTTCATTAATTAGGAATTTACCATTTCATTTAGAAGAGAAATTTTGGATTGCTTGACTATAATTAACCATCACTTGCGTTTGTAAGTTTACTTTGGAATTTATGAAATTTTGAGATTTTTGAGGAAACTCTTGTGAGTGATCATCAACTTCAGATCTTATCCTAAACTCTTACGAGGCAAGTGACAAATCTTCATTGATTTTATAATGAAGATGAAGGTTCCTCCATATTCAAGTGGTGCTCTTCTTCCATTCCTATAAGTTTTTCCAACTTTGCTTTCTTTGTTTTTTATTCATATTGTCTAGTTTAGTTGTTCTAGTATCTACATTTTTTTGCCGACTATTTGTCTTCTTTCATGTCTTGTTTATCTTGGCATTGTGTATTTAATCCTTTCCCGTCTCTTGGAATCAAACCTAAACTCTAGGATTAATTTCGTGTTCAATGGTAAACTTTGTTAGGTTCCTATGTTAGACGATAGAAATCCACTAACACTGAGATTACCACAATTACAAAAAATAGAGAATCTTGGGTTTAATTCTCTAAACAATGCATGCACCCTAATGGGTTACAAAAGAAAATGCTTCCTTTCACACGTAAACTCTGTCAATACTCACAATATCCAAAAGTCCCCCCTCACAACTACAGATTGGTCTTCATATAGACCTACCTCCAAGACTACAAACAAGCGGTCTTCCTTGCCAAACAACGCACAAACCACCCCCAATTACCCTAGTCTTTATTTTTAAATTTTCTTCTATAGTACATTCTCCATATATTTTTCCTCTCATTTTCCTTATTCCTAACAAACTTCCTAGAGTTTTCATTCATAGCTTGTTTGTGTTAGAAATTTAAAACAAGATCTATAAGAAGTACTTAATTCAAGCTAAATACAACTTGAGCCTTATATATAATGATCTACACAGGTGTGATAGGTAACATAAAAGATGAGTTAACCTATTCCAACAACTAATCCTTTAATATAAGTTGAACAATTTTAACAGAACCAAAATAGTAGGACTGCCATAGTAGGGCTGGGAAAACAAAATGTCACAAGAGAAGTGTGAGAGAAATGGATAAATAACTCAATGGAAGAATTCTAGCTTTCTGCTGTTCCTAAGATTTATATCTGGTCCATCAAAGATATATGCTGAGTAGGTTTTCAGTAATTCTAGCTCAAGAAGTACAGCAAGGCATACATACTTGTCTATGAAGATGTTTATTGGCAAAGGAAAAGAAAGGACCTGAGCTTCAAGTTTGTTGGGAATGGTCTCAAAAGCCAGCAAATCTGGACCAGCTTCAACAAGAACTTGCAATCTGCGGCGATTAAAATCTTTTAACTTCTTTAAATCCACATCAGGTCCATAGCAGCCTCTACAAGAAGATATTGATATGAATAAATTCCATAAACATGCAGAAAATATACAAAGTAATTCCTCTGCAGGACAAAAAGGATCCGGACCGTCAAATTTGGAGGAGTGAACAAGCACCTGTATTCTGAACCATCAGCAAGGTAAGCTCCATAGCTTCCAATGGAAGCTGCAACCAAAGCTCTTCTATATTTATTCCCGGGATTTCTTTTAGCTGAACTCCAGAAAGTATCACGGGCTTCAACTGCCAATTTGACACTCCTCTTTAAGAGTGATTCCCCTTCTTCAATCGATAGCCCCTTGGACGTAAATCCAGGAAGTGTAGCCTATAATTATAGAATTTTCTATAAGAAAACAATTGGCAAACATTTCACGGGAATAACATGCATGAAGTACGAAGAGCCAAGGCTGAGAGGTTTTCTAGTCCCAACGTTATGATTTCACCCTTGGTTTAGAGAACTAAAATAGAATGTCATCTTTGGAAACTGAAAGAAATGAATGTTAAAAGCCAGAAGCAAATGTTTCATATCTCTTGTTAATTGGCACAATAGAAGATATTCATGTAACTCTCATGTTATTCAAATATTGTCTAAAGTTCATTCATATTCATCTATCAACCTCAGAGATCCGTCTATTGAAACAGAAATTTCCCTTTACTCATTACTTTTCTATTTACATATTGTGTATAAAAGTATAGAATCATAGTACACTCCTAGCACTAGGTTACACGACAAGCACGAGTAAGCTGTTCATTCAAATAATCACAAGTGAATGACAAGCACAAATCATTTGGAAATAAACCTTTTCCACCATCCACTCTTACCCTGTGTTAGGATTTTGTGATTTAGTAAGGAGAGAAATGAAAAGGGAAGGAAATGGAAAGGATGGTATAATTTTCCCTTGTTTGGTTACAAGCGAAATAGGGAGGAGAAACTGTTCTTGTTACCCACCACTTCTTGTTCTTGAGCATCTCTTGGTTCTCTTCTTCAATAAATTAAATAAGTCTTAATAATATTAAACAGTTTTTAATAATATAAAAATAAAAAATATGTTAAAGACAAAAGTAACAGAATAAAAATAATTATAGTCTTAAATGATATAAAACATTTTTTTTTTGTAATTTATTTATCTATTCCACATTTTTTTTTTCTCTCTTTTCTATTTTAATCCATTCAAAAACCCATCTATTCCACTTTACTTCTATTCTGCCAATTAATTTTCTTTAATTCTTGTCTGTTTTACTTCTAGTCCTCACAAAACATCAAGGGAAAATAATATTGCATGCTAACATAAAGAATCAAAAGAATAAACAGATTTCCATAAAGTTTAAAAAACTAATCCAAGCAAGGGGAAAATTTAACCAAGAATTCCTAAAAGTCACAAACTTCACCTGGTATGATGATGTAACTATTATATCAGCACCAGCCTCCAAGTATTCCAAATGAACCTAAAACAAATAAATGCCAAATGAAATCCAACAAATATTCATAACAACTGAGACGCTTATGATGAATGTGAAACAAAGCAAAGGGAAAAAGAAAACAAAACCATATAAAAAAGACCTGCTTGATAAGGTTCAGGTCTTTGATCAAATAGATAGCACTCCAGAGAGAATCGTTGATGGAGGCTCCATGCTTTTCGAGCTGCGTTGCAAATCCCCCATCTGTGATGGCGCAGCCTCCCGCATTCTCTATCAGATCATGCAACATTTTCCTTTTCTCGCTCTTCATGTTACGGTCTTTTCCTTAACACGACGACGTTCCGAGCACGGTGCGCGATGTGAGGGACTCGGCATTACTAATGCGTAAGAAGGATGTGGTTTGGGTTCTTGCCAGGCTGGATTCTTCACATTTCTCTACTATATTTTATTAAAAAAATTATTTACATGAAATCGAATTTAACAGATAATATTATTACTATTAGGGAATTATGGGGATAAGTAATTTTTTGTAATTTTATTGTAAGTATTTTTTTATATGATGTGCGTGTTTTTTTTATTATGTCAGGGAGTTATTTAAAGTTGGAAAACAATTAGCTCAGTGATAATAGTAAAAACTTATATAAACAGTAACTAAAGAAATCTCTTTTTATTAATATTATAGATAAAAGTATAAGAAAAGAAAAATAATATAATTTAAAATAAAAATACATTGTGTACAGATAATACTCAGTTAAACAGTGAAACGTTAATTAACAAAACTGCCAAAATATTTATATAGGTCATGGAAGTAACAAAACTAAGGGTATCGGAACCTCTCAACCTTCCAACACTCTGATCATTCTTTTTGATAAAATCTCGATGTTCTCGTTCATGAATTTTCTTAAGAAAAGATATCCAAACCTATTTTTATATATATATAAAAAAAACATAACAAGCTTAAATAAAAGAGAACATATAAACTTTCGAACTTAAAATCACTGTTTTAAACGGAAACAATTAGTGTCCATAATAAGTTCTATTAAAAAATTTCGAGAGTCCTTCTTTTTATTAAGAACTAAATACAATGTGAGTGATACAAGATAAGTGTCATAAAAAAATAACTCAGTCCTCTTCCTATATTTCTATACAAAAAATCTCTTTTTAGTAGCTTGTTAACGAGAGAATAATTTTTTTTCTATAGGATTAAAAATTTAATATTTCTCTATTTCTGATCTCACAGAAAAATAATAATATATATAAAAGCTATAGGATAGAAGAAAAATTTAAATAATTTCACAATTTCACGGTAATAAAGTGTTTTGTTGTATATATATGTTATTTCATTATTACATTATATAAACTTGTATATTAATATTATAGGATATTACGTTACACGACAAATTTCTTAAACTGGTATAATTTTTATCTGAAATTTCTAAAATGATGTATTTTTTTTATTTATTTCTAGATATGGATAAATCGTGCCTGACACGATATCAATGTGAAGAAATAAATAAAATCATGAAAAGATAGTACAATTTTAGTTTACTAGAGAAAATGATGCAATCAAGATTTGAATTAATGAGTTAATTAAATATCATCAGAATACTACATGATTTTATGATGGTTAATATTCTCCACCCATTCGGCTTCTTCTATTTTTGGCACGTGTGTTGTATTACTACTGTGTAATTAAAATAAATATAAAGTTACAAAGTTGTTTTATTTATTAATAAATATGTGATGGTTGAAATAAAAATGATGTTAGTGAGATTTATACATTGAATTAAATTAAGAGTATGTTTGATATTAAAAAGAAAAATAAAATAAAATTAAAATTTAATAATAAAATATATTTAGCAAAATTAAGTATAAGTTGGATATTTGAATTTAGTTACTAATATAAAAATAATTTAAAATAAAATTGAAATTTAGCAATAAATTTAGAAAGAAAAATTTGAATATATTATATAATTTTTTAAATAAATTTATGGTTAGTTTTAAATTATATCTAGGTAATTCTTCTTCATAATATGTAATCACTCTTCTATTCAAATTAACTTCACAAATATTTAATTACTTAATCAGAATTAATTTCAACCATTACATATTTATCAATAAATAAAATGACCTTGTAACTGTCCATTTATTTTAGTTACACAGTAGCAACACACCATGTGCAAAAAAAAGAGAGGATAGGTGGAGAATATTAATCATCCTAAAATGGTAGGATTTTAATTAACTCATTAATTGAAATCTTAGTTACACAATTTCATCTAGTAAACTAAAATTGTGTTTTTCATGATTTCGTTTAATGTTAAATTAAATTGTGTAAAGGACATTGTTTCTTCACAATGATATCGTCTCTCCTATGCACGATCTACCTATATCCAGAAATAAATAAATAAATACACCATTTTTGAAATTTCTGATAAAAATTACACCCCTTTGAAAAATTTGCCTACGTTACACATTTAATAAATAATATGCATTATACGTACGGTATAAAGATAATCTTTTTAAAAGGTAGATCCAATGATTAATTTCGCAGAAAACTTTTAATAAATATTTTATTAAATATATATTATATTATTTAAGTTTAAATATACTTTTGGTTTAAATATTTTAGGAAATATATATGGTATTATTCAAATTTAAATATATGTTTAACTTTTAATATTTTGTTTGTTTTAATACTATAAAAAAACTTTAAATATCAATGAAAAATTATCAACGAAAATTTTTCTGACAGTAAAATGTCATTATCGACAAATTTTATCAATAAAAAATTTTACAGTTAATTTATCGACAGATTTAATCTGTTGATAATTATCGATAAAAAAATTTACCATCAAATTATTTATCGATAATTTAACCGCCAATTTACCAACAAACTTAGTTAATTGATAAATCTGTTAACGACCAATTTACTAACAGATTAATTTCATCAGTAAATTATCCACCAACTTAGTGATAGATTTATTCTATCGGTAATATTTAATATATTAATAATATATATAATAATAATAGTAATATTTACAATAAATATAATAGTTACAATAATAAGAATAATTATAATAATAACACAAATAATAATAATAATAATAGCAATGTTAATAATAATAATAATATTTATAATAACAATATTTATAATAATAACATTTATAATAATTGTTCTTACTAAAAATGAACTAGAACCTTTTGAGGTGGAATAAGATTGACTTTGAGGAAGTCGACTTTGATCGAATATTATCTCCTTTTATAAAGTTGGATAGCTTTGTTAATGAGATACCGAGTGGAGATTCACCTGCAGAAGATTCTTCAACGTTCAATTAAATAAGAATTATGGTGATAAATGAGAATTATAATGATTGATAGTAAAGATCATCATGAATATGCAATCAATCGTCATAAAATATATTGATTGAGATCAAACGAGATCATATTAGGATGAATCTGGTAAAAATATACAGGTAGGTACATAAGTCCCCCAAGCTCAGAATCAATAAACAAGGTGCAGGTGGACCGAGTTGATGGATGAATGAGTTTTAACGTTCTGCAATTAGTTGTTAGATCATTTTGATCTTATAACAAGTAGGGTTACTTTGAGAGGGTTGACTTGTAATCGAATCATTTTTAACTTGATAACTTTGATTTGATCTCTATTTTGTTCCTTTAACGTCAAACATTATTCGGTGGTGTGGCCATAGTTGAGATAGTACCGACAATGCCTGCTTTTAATGATTCTCGGTTGACTTTAATGAAATTGTTATCTCCTAATAACTCCATATGACTATGTGCGTGCAAGGCTCTTGCTTAACATTAGCGTTCATATATTTCTTCGTAAATCTCGTCCTCTTTATGATTTTAAAAATGTTGACACACATCACGATTGGTTCCAAGAGTATGAAGTCTTGTCATTTAAGAGTTAATGTTTATACACCTCATGGTCAATTCCGTGGGTGTGAAGCGTTTTTGTTAAAAGCCACTACGTTTATATACCTCGTGGTCGGTTCTGTGAGTGTGATGTTAAGATGTTTATACACCTCATAGTTGGTTCTGTGGGTGTGAAGTTAAGATGTTTATACACCTTACGGTTGGTTTTGTGGGTGTGAAGCTAAGATGTTTATACACCTAGCGGTTGGTTCCATGGTGTGAAACATTTTTTGTTAAAAGCCACTTATACACCTCGCGGTCGGTTCCGTGGGTGTGAAGCTAAGATGTTTATTCATCTTACGGTTGGTTCCATGAGTATGAAGCTGAGATGTTTATACACCTCACGTTCGGTTCCGTGGGTGTGAAGCTGAGATGTTTATACACCTCACGGTCTGTTCCGTGGGTGTGAAGTTGAGATGTTTATACACCTCACGCTCGGTTTCGTGGTGTGAAGCTGAGATATTTATACACCCCACGATTGATTTCGTGGGTGTAAAGCTGAGATGTCTATGCACCTCATAGTCAGTTTCGTGGGTGTGAAGCTTTTTGCATCGGCCCTTTATATGTTTTGGAATATTTTTTTTTTTGTATACTTACACCAATAAATTATGTAAAAAGAATTGATTATACAATCCCTAATGTTTGTACTTTGATCTCAATTGAACACAATACATAAGCAAATGCAAATACTTTGTATGATTATGTAGACGATAAACAAATACATAAGCAATGCATAGAAATAATTAATCATGAATTCCATATACATGCAATAAATTATTCTACTAAAATTATTTTACTAATCAATCAATGGTTGAGTCAAAATTAGCAACCAACAATTACAAAGGGTATTATGTTTGAAATCTCAAAACCTATCATCAAACTTCCCGACCATATTATCACATATCAATTTAGAGATATAATATGGAAATATTGCACAATTATAATTAAAAGATATGAAAACACTAACAATGTAATTGAGAGAGGTTCCAATTTCATGGTATGAGAAGACACTATAATTTTCACTTTTTTATAATTTATGGTGTTTTGTGGAGGTAGGAAATATTTTACCTTGCCCCATGATGGGCGCCAAATTTTCTTACTGAAAATGGACTAGAACCTTTCGAGGTAGAATAAGATTGACTTTGAGGAAGCTGGACTTTGACCGAGACTATCTACTATCTCCCTTTATAATAGTTGCATAGCTTTGTTAATGAGACACCGAGTGGAGATCCACCTGCAGAAGATTCTCCGACGCTCAAGTTAGTAAGAGCATAAAAATAATACAATTGAATAAATATAAGATTGAGTGTCTACTTCTTGAGATATTAGTCTCTATTTATAGGCCCTTTCGGGGGAGTTATTCCTAATAAATAAGAATTACGGTGATAAATGAAAATTATAGTGATTGATAGCAAAGATCATTATAAATATGCAATCAATCGTCATAAAATATATTGAATGAGACTAGATTAGGATGAATCTGATAAAAATATGCGGTTAGGTATAATAATCGTACTAAAAATATTAAAAATACTTTTAATAATAATAATATTTATACTAAAAATAATATTTATAATAATATAATAACAATATTAATACTACTACTACTAATAATAATAATATAATAATAATAATAATAATAATAGTAATAATAATAAAATCGATTGTTTCAAACATTCAATCGATTGATTTTTTTGAAAAACAAAAAAATTCATTAAATTGATTTCTGAAAAATAGTTAACTGATTTTTTCTCTCAAAATGTTTTTCAAAATCTATTAAACCTCACTTTAGTTCCAATTAGTTATTTTTAAAACAAAGTGAATTTATGGAGCTTTTCTTAAGTGATATATCGACAACTCATGATTTTGAACCAAAAGTCACTCACACACATCCAACCTAAGTTCTAAACCAAAACTCTCATCAAGGTTTATAATAACTTCAAGCAATTTACTTAACAAGCTTTGATCCATATTGACTTCATCAAATTACTTAACAAGTCTTGGTGCTAACATGACATTCTAAATAGTCTGTGAAGAAAAATGTATCTAATATTCTCCTTTCAAAATCTCCGAGCTACGAGAACTTACCTCTCAGGGTTAGTTTCTAGGAAAACGAGATACATGATCCTAAAGACAAGTCTATGGAGTTTGAAGGATCACAAATCTACCATTTTTATATTTTCAAAGGTAAAAAAAATGACTATCGTGATACTTGCTTTCTTTGAATCATGATACGTAGACTTATTAGATGTGGTACATAAAAAGAATCATATTCCTTTATATGAAAATCATTGGACAATACCAAAAACTTTCTACATTAGAAAACAAAAATACAAGTATTAAGTAAATGTCAAAATATAGAAACTATTAGCTATAGAAAGTAAAGATGAATTGAATAGAGATATAGACTCTTTCTCATGATAAACCGTATGTAGTTCTAAAATTGTAAAGAAATAACATATGAAAAAAACAATACGCATTGATTACAACATAGTTGATATATACGTAAGAGTTACGAACTCTAATTCTTCATAGCATGATTTTGTGCTCTTTTAAGAGTTACGTAAAATGAACCTGATATGCTTAACTTGTTACACAATGACTCTTACTAGCGATCTCTTTCATCTTCATATATGCACAATATTAGATTGTCTAAATAAAATAATATACTTTAACATGCATATCAAAACAAAAGCATGTATTATCCACAAGCTATCCTAGCTAGGGGTCAGAACGAACTCAATCTAAAAAAATTGACTTTTTAATCGACATGTCTTTTCAAAGGACACGCATGATTGTGCTCTTGCCTTTAAACTTAAGAGTGTCATTACCTTTCGTCGCATTCTTGGTCCCAAAGCATCCTTCACATATTATTAACTTGCCAACAAGACAAGGACACAAACATCAAAATCAAAGCGTGAAGGTCCTTGTAGATAGTGGGTCGATCATGGGCAATTCCAAGGAACATTTGGTCCTTCAGGTCACTTTCTCAGGGTCCACTTAATTAACCCACTTGGATTAACTTGGTCGAAATAGAACTGAAATAAAAAATAGAGCACAAATAACAAGTTATTTTATTATTTTTTTAAAAAAACTCAATTAGAAATTATATATATTGTTAATTTCTTAAATTTTGATTACATTTTTTTAAATATTATAGTTCTTTTATTCAAACATTTCCCTTTAAACATTATCAAGATGAATATTTTGAAAGAAAAATAATATGAATTTTGATAACTTTTGAACATAACATAATAAAATTGTGAGTGGTCTAATAAATTCCATTAATGGACGATATAACAGTTCTAATAAATTTAATTAGGATAGATTATTTTGACATTACATTAATAAAAGAGTTTATCTTACAAAATTAATTTATAAAGAAAGGTTTGTAGTACACTTTATATTTATGAAAGGAAAATAAATATATAATTTGATAAATTTTAAATATAACAATATAAAATTAAAATAAATTAATATGTACAGTGTTCTATAATTAATTAGTTGGATGAACACAATTTTAATAGTATCTTAGATAAAGAAAGTTTTTTTTCCAATGTTTAGGAACTAAAAATGTTTGAAGTTAGAAGACCACAAATAACTTTACTTCAAATTTAAGAAAAAGAAAAAAAAATATTTTATGTTTTAAACATGCATTTATTTTTATGAACGATAAATAAAAAAAGTATAGTTGAAGTAGTTGAGTAGAGTGTATGAATTTCTGTTAAATTTATATTTATAATAATTATTCAATTCCTATTTATCAATAACAAAATTGTCGTGATCGAGAGAAAAAGGTTGTATCGAGAAGGGGTAGGTCAAATAAGTGGAATCGGATAAGCCAAACACGTGCATCTGTTTTCAACAAATAGATTCTATGTTAATAACAATTTTGTTTTGTTTTTGAAAAGAAACATATAACTTTATGTATAGAGATACTCTATTTGTTTAGACACAATATATTCCTCGTTACAATACATAAATTTTAATTTTATTAAATTAATATTTCTAAGAAATAAATTTAATTATTACTTTTAATATTTTTCATTCTTTTACATTTTTTTTATCGTGACAATGTCTAATTATCATTTTTGATTATTCAATCCTATAAATTTTTAGTTTATTGTGTAACTTAAGAACTCCTACACAATTGTTTTTTTAATGTTAATTTATCTCAATATCTAATGTTAAAGTAAAATCTATCTAACCCTCGTTATTTTAATTAATTGCTATTAAAGAAAAAAAATTACAAAACATATAATATGAGACATGTTATACTTTGTCTGATAAATTATATTATACAATACGTGTGTTTTCTTTACTTCGTTTGATAAGCAAAGACAATATGCATGCAGAAAATGTTTGTGTGTGCATGAATGGGTGGGTGTGTGTGTGCATGTGGGCATGCATGCATCCGTGTGTGTGTGTCATTTGAGCATATCCATATTTTATAAAACATAACAAGACAACACAATGTTGCATCTTTTAACAAATAAAACACTTGTGATTTACATATTGAAATCTATTGTCTAATAGATGAAACATGACCATGTACTGTTTTCAGCATTTAATCGGTGTCACACTTTTGCCTAAAACTCTCCCCCCTTTTTTATGGTGCTTGAAAAAAAAAATAAAGTTTAAACATAATAATTTCAAAAGTATTTTCCATAGACCATGTTTTCACAAAATAGTTTCAACACCTAACAAACTTTCAGAATATGTGATAATAAAACATAAGTTAAATAGTTGTCAAACTTCCAGAGTAAGTTTTGATATTCAGATTATATCTAAATATCCACTTTCTGTTACAAAACAAGTTTTAGTTCATATGTTACATCAAAGTATAAAAACATTCAACAAAGTTTTCAATCAGAATAAACTTATTGTTTTGATGAAACAAAAAAAAATCAGACTTCATAACACAGTCTGTTATAATTTAGTATAGGAACAAAACAACACAAGTAAACTCTTTGGTTTAATTAGTTAACTGAACTGATAGTCGATTATCCTTTTCTAAAACCTCGCGTGAACAATTTAATTTACATAAAATCTTAATTTATTAACAAAAACATAAAATCTTTTTCTTATTTTTTAACTTTCGCAAAACTAATTTTCTTCTAATTGATTTTAGTATAGGTTGTGTGCTAAATTAAAACCCTTATGTGAAATGTTGGATCGAGTCCTTATTACTAAACCAAAGTTATATCCAATAGTCAGGATGTAACTCTTTCTATTTAAGTCTCTAGTAGCCCAAGTACAATGATTCAATTGTGACTTGATCTACCTATAAATAGAGACCAATATCTCAGGAAGTACACACTCAATCTTATATTTATTCAATTATATTATTTTTATGAATTTACTGACTTGAGCGTCGAAGAATCTTCTGCAGGTGGATCTCCATTTGGTGTCTCATTAACAAAGCTATGCAACTATTATAAAGGGAGATAGTACTCGGTCAAAGTCTGACTTACTCGAAGTCAATCCTATTCCACCTCGGAAGATTCTAGTTCATTTTTGGTAAGAACAAATAGTAAATGAAATTGAAAAAATTAAATCAAATTGAAAACAATAAATGAAATTATTACTGGGAAAATTGTCAACACCCAATTTTGTCTGGGTGAAAAGAAAAAGAAAAATAAAAAATGAAATAAGAAATAAAAAGTATAAGTTTTGCTATTTGCATCCCCACTTTCAAATATGCACCCTTCATCTTTTATTTTTGGACAGTTGGCCAAATTTCCCAATTTTTTTATATCGGGTGTGATATTTTTGAGAAAGATTCATTAACCTAGATTAACAGAATGCACTTTTATTAATTGTACTGTTAGTTATTGCATGGTAATTAATTGCATGATTCAATTATTACATGACAGTTATTGCATGACTCATTAATCACATTCTCCAGTTACTTTAAAATTCAATTGTTTACAAAAATGAACATGGCACGGTTTGTTTACTTGACAGAGACAAAATTTGGACAAAAAATAAACATTGCAAGGATCAATTATTTAACCAATATAGAATGTGTATTGTTCAGTTAATTGCACTCAAGACAAGGCTCTTGTTCGTTGAACCCGAGTGCAATGTGTTGAATCGTCAAAATTGTGCCTTTAAAAAGGAAAGAGAGCCATAGTGGAAGGTTACACTACTGATTACACATTAAAACAAAGATAGGAAACACACGTAGAGAGAGAATCGTTGAGAGAGAGTTACGAACAAAGAGAACTAGAAGGAAAATTTCATTTAGAAAGAGCGATTCATATTGAGAATTTGCACATAAAGCGATACCATTTCAGAGAAGGAAGCATTTCGAAAGGATTTACAAAAGCAAAATGAAGAGTAAGAAAGCAGTTTCAGAGGCTTCAAGAGGTACGTAAGCATGTATTGTGTAACATCCTTGTTTTCAAGTAAATATATTAATTATTTTATCCTTATAAGAGTTAGAAAACCTTAAGTTTTTATTCATGTTATTAAATTCTCATTCTTAAAAGTATTTTGTATTTTAAATAACATTTGAACATTAGAAAATAAACCAAGTAAATTTATATA
>Ga0099825_1004720_pt1 | contig 17760 bp, 12 predicted proteins | sample SiratroredBW_FD_76838 | JGI IMG/M metagenome (GOLD analysis project Ga0099825, IMG submission 76838) | Root nodule microbial communities of legume samples collected from California, USA - Siratro red BW | ecosystem: Host-associated > Plants > Roots > Nodule | place: USA: California | collected...
AGGAAAGGAGATACCCGTGTTGAGATTATTAGGATGTGCATTGTTTGGGGATTCAAGGAGGTATCATGACTCTACTGGTACATTGGATTCACATAGATGAAGATTACCAGTTGGTGAAGAGTCAAAGGAGGTTCATATGGTCCTGTCCGAGGTTTGAAATATGAGCCCGATCGGAATAGACTGTTCTGAGGTTTGAAATATGAGCCCGATCGGAACAGTTGGGTGGTATATGACAGGTGCACACCTCTGAGTCTAACTCAATGCACGAGTGTCTTCCGGAAGTAAAGAGTCTAGTGTCTTTGTTTGTGAGTCAGTGGATGATGTGAGATGAATTATGAAAGATTGAATTGTTGTTTTATTGAGATAGAAATCAAATTTATGAAAATATATATTTTTTGAAAACTCTCTAGCTTACCCTTCTTTTTGTGTGTTGTTTGTTTTGTTTTTAAAACTGCGATGATCGTGTATATTACACGGGATTTGACAGGTGGTGTGAGTCCCCAATAAACTGATGGAGAAGCTTTATTTTATTTTATTTTATTGTATTTGTAATTTTTAAGAAGATATTGCTTTATTTTATTTTATTTTATTTGTAATTTTTACAAAGATATTTTTATTAGATCTTTTGTGGAGAATTATATTTTTAAATATATTATGAATATATTGATTTTTATATTAAGATTTATTATATAATTCCTATACAATAGAGTTCCTATTATATAAAAAATATGGAATGTTACAATGCATACCCCAATTGCAATAGCAATTAGAATCGATGCCAAAGCTGCTATCTTATATCTCATAGCTTTTCCTCTATCATGACTTTCATCTTCTTCGTCACAAGTGCATTCTGCTACAACTACGGTTGGAAGTACAACCGGAAATATTAACATAAAAGAAGAAAACAAGAATTGATTGTTTTTCTAGAATCTCCCCATGATTGATAGATGTTTAACCGTGAGAAAGAAGGAAGAGAAGAAAATAAGAGTGGAGTGAAGAAAAAGTGATGCAGGATGATATATATAGAGAGAGAGCTGTGTTATTTATCAGTTTAAAAAGTACCTAGAAAATTGATTACTTAATTAATTTTAACTAATTAATGCATAATTTGCATGATAGATGGATAAATCTTTGATTGTGAGAGAGAATGATATAAATAGTGAAATGTCGACATGATTGAGTAAGAACCAATGAAAATAAAGGTTTGAGGGGTTTAAATGTGAACTGTCCACCGAGAGAAGAAGAGCAGTGTGCCCATTGTGTGGAAACTATTGCAATGTGTGAAAGAGTCAAAATGGACCCATATTGAAATTTTCGAAATGTATGACCTACATCACAGGAAAAAAACGGCCAAAATGGACCCATCCAAAAAAAAAATATCATATATCAAACTGGAAAATATGAAATCCAACCTCCTTTTATCTTCTATCCCGTAATGCATGCGTAATAATTAACAAATAAATCCTTAATCTCATTCTATTTTTTATTATTTGACTCGTATTTTTTTAATATTATATGTGTAGCTCATATATTTTTTTTATCATAAATAGATTAACTGCTAATTGAATTTTTTTTATTAAATTTAAATAGTTGATTTTATATACCATACTAGATTAACAAAGATAATATATTATCTAACATATTAATAATGAGAAGAATTGGTATAGATGTTTGTACATAATTGATTTTATATGTTTCTATAATTTTTTAACCGTGTAATACAACTTAATTAGAACAAATTATATTTTCAATATGTATAAAAGCTTTTTTATCTTCAAGATATATAGGTAAATGCAACACAATTATAAATAATATACTTTTATTATCAAAAGATAGAAACTTCACATATGATAATATCTATTTATTTTACTCTTGAAATTTTGGAGACATATTGTGGATTTTGCTACTACCTCCAATAAAGACCCAGCATTCCTTTCCAAAGAAATTTATAAGAAAAATATAAATTTTCGACTCATATATATACCTTCAAAATAGATGTTTTATATATTTTTTTAATTATATAGCATCCAAATTAAAAGTCTTTAAATATAAATAAAACAGACCAATTTTCATTTATTTAAATTTTTTCAACAAGCTTAATGTAACATTGCAAATATAATTCATAACTACTAATAAATAATATTTAAAATATCTGAAAGTGGACTTTTATGGAAATTAAAAAAAATCAAAAGTAGTAATTCTCAACACGATTTCCTTAAAAGAAATATAAAAAAAAAACAAAATAATTATGTTAAAAAAAATCAAATATTTTCCATATAAGCATGACTTCTAAAGTGGTAAAATAAAGTCGCATATTGAAGAGTCTCTTTTCCTTTTTTAAGTCACATTTATAAGTATAATTTATCTATATAAATAACTTTTTCAAAATTTATCTAGTATAAAATTACAATCTATTTCATAAAGTTGTTTAAATATATCGTCAAAATAGGCGTTATATATATATATATATATATATATATATATATATATATATATATATATAAATATATATATTGTAAAATATGTTTTGGTCAAGAGGAGGTGAATTGAACACCTTTAAAACTTTTCGCAAATATATTTTCAATGTGAGAAATGAAAAATCTTTTAAAAAAATTATTCAAGATGATATAAATTGCAATCAACAAAGGTTCAAAACGAATTTCAGAATAAATGCAATCACACAGAATCAATTGAAGACAAATTTTAATTCTGGAAGACCAGTAGACTGTTAAGCAAGTTCTGGAAAAATACAGTGTGCAGTAAAAATAGTATTTAAAGATTAATTCAAGAAGTCAAAGAATTAGATCAAATTCAGGCTTGAAATGAATTACAGATTAAAGAACCTTTTATCAAACAACACAAATTATGTTTAATGTATGAAATCTATTTTTAAACCAATAATTGTGACAAATCAACTTTTCTGAAAAAACTGACCGATGAACAGTAAACTCAGTGAATTAGAAAATGATTCAGTTCCAGAATTAACACGAGTAAAGTGTATTCAAGTGAGATATATGTTTTTCAAAAATACTTAAACTATTATCAGAATATTAAGCAAACAGTTCACTTCACAAGTTTCTAATAGATTCTGAAAATTCAAGAAAGTCAACAATATATATCAAGAAGTATCAAGAGAGTGCAAGAGAGAACAATAATACAAGGATTTATCCTGGTTCACCCTTCCTCAAGGGCTACGTCCAGTCCCTTACTCCACAGTAAGGATTTCCACTATAAAAAGATCAAACCAGATTTGTTTACAGAAATTCAAGCACTTGCTACCCGCAAGAATACACTGCTCTCCACAGAAAACAATCCACTGAAACCTACAGCAGATCAAGAACTATATAGTATCCACTATATAACCCAAAAAACCCCTTACTGATCCCCTCAACAAGTTACAACCTGTACAGAACTCATTCTACAAACAAAATTACCACACCAGGTAACTCACACCAGAATAGAATTCCGTACAATGAAAGATTTCAAATAACCACAATGACACAAGCACTTCTATACAAGAACATATTGCAAAAGTAATAAAAGTAAGAGTATAGAAGGCTTATTCAAAATGATCAGATCAACAGTATAGCAACAACAGTCAATTCAAAGCTCCAACAGTATTGAGAAAATAGTTCTTAAAGAGCTTTTTGAATGATCTTGATCACAAAAACTATTAAGGTGTTTTTTCTCTCTCTTGGAAAACTCAGAGCACTTGATTGGAAAATGATTCAGAATGATTTCGTTATGTTCCAAAATTTCGCGCCAACTATTTATAGACAACTGTCATTTAAAATTCAGTCGATTGTTTTATCAAATAGTCGACTGTTTTTCTCTAGTTAGTTAAAATAGTTGTTCAAAACTCAAAATCTAATTTTAGTAATTTCTCAAAACCTTAGTTAAATCAGATTTGAAAACATGGAGCTTATCCTTGATTGAAAATGCTTATAATGCTGAATTGAATCAAACTTGCCACACAACACACAATCCTAAGTTCTAGACCGAGCTTTCAATCTTCATGAATTCTTCTTGCAGTCCACATATGATGACATGGTCTTGAACTTATTCACATGGTTGGCTTCATCAAATCTTGACAGCAACTCACTGGTGCTAACACACACACACACACACACACATATATAGATTACTGATATTTTTTATAAAATTTAATTTTATATATTTTTACATTATTCAACGGTCAAGTAAATAGAAATCATAAATTAAAACAATAAAAAGGAAGGGTTAAAAATGAAAAAAAATATAAACATAAAATTAATGTTTTTTAAATATAATTTAATTTTCACTTAATAAACATATAAAAATTGTTTAAGAAACCTTTAACAATCTTTAAAATTTGTCCACTTTAATCTTTAAAATCTGTCCACACATAGTAGATTATAAAATACTCAAACAAATGGATTTAATGAAACCGACATATTCCTAAATATATTTTGATAATGCGTATTTTATAGGTTAGGCTTCCTCTAACGAAAAAGAAAGATATGAGTGAATAATTCTCTGCTGGTTTTTTTATTTGTAGTAAAAGCTCTCATACATATCGTTGAATTCTGTTACAACAGAAAAGAATAAATCTACGAGAGATCCTAACAACTTGAGAGATTAGTGCTATGCCCTTAGACCTAACTTTAATTTCCATCCTCTATTTATTTTGCCTCTCACTGTGCAGTTATAGTCATCAAAATACTTGGGCTTGGTGCTCTGTCATTTGGGCTTGCTCCTTCTTATTGGGCTGCTCATTTCTGCCTCTTTGTGATCCTCTATTATCTCTTCTTGGGCCATTACATCCCCTTTCCCTTCAACAAATACCTTGTCCTCAAGGTTTAGTGTTGGGTAGTCTTTCTGTAATGTTTCAAGATTCTCCCAAGTTGTATTTTCAGGATATAAACCTTGTCATTGGACCAATGCTTTTACTGCATCAGATTCTGCATAAGTCCTCCAATATAGCACTACAAGGGGTTGTGACTTAGGTTGGTTATTGAAAGCTACTAGTGGTAATTCCAAAGTAGGTGTCTCAGTTTGATTATGGAATGGTTTCAGCTTTGAGACATGAAAAACTGGATGAATTTGAGCTCCTGAGGGTAATTCCAATTCAAAAGCCACTTCTCCAATTTGTTTCACAATAGGAAAAGGACCATGAAATTGTTAGGCCAACTTTGAGATTGGAAATTGTCGTGTTGTCACTTGGCTGTATGGTCTCAATTTCACTAGCACTTGATCACCTACTTTAAAGGGGTGAGACAATCTCTTCTTATCAGCATAATACTTAATGACATGTTGCGCCTTGATCAATTTGGAATGTAGTTTATCAACTAACTCCTGTCGTTTAGTTAGATTTGCATTTAAGCCTCATTGCAACTAGTTCCTGTGATGTATTGGGGTAGAGAAGGAGGTGTCTGATTGTAAACAATCTCATAAAGAGTAACCCTGGTAGAAGAGTGCTTTGTTGAATTGTAGTGTCATTCTGCCTAGTGTAAATATTTTCCCCATAGCTTTGGTTCAACATGTATGAAGGCTCTCAAATATTGTTCTAACACCTTGTTAATTGCTTCTATTTGCCCATCGCTTTGTGGGTGATAAGCTAAGGACATTCTTAATTGCGTGCCACTCATCTGAAAGAGTTCTTTCCAGAAATTGCTCATGAAGACAGGGTCCCTATCATAAATTATGCTTTTAGGTATGTCATGTAACTTGCACACCATGGAAGCAAATAATTTAGCAACCTTAACAGATGAAAAATTTGTTGGGAGCATGCCAAAATGGCCTGCCTTAGAAAATTTGTCAACAACTACCAAAATCATAGAATAAGTTTGGAAGGAAAGGAGCCCTGTTATAAAGTCAAGAGATATATCCTCCCAAACAGCCGTGGGAGGTGGAATTGGTTGTAATAACCCATAGGGTTACTGTGTATGAAACTTGATCTACTGACACACAACACAACATTTTACAAATTCAGCCACATCTTTTTTTCATTCCTTTCCAATAAAAATTGTCCCTCAATCGCCCATAAGTTCTATGAATTCCAGCATGACTAGCCATCGGTGTGGCATGAAATTCATCCAAAAGAACTTGCTTAAGAGGAGATTGGTCAGAAATGGAAATCTTATCATGATAAAGAAGAATTCCTTTAAAAACTTTAAAACCTGGATATTCCTCTAGGTAGCAGAGCACTTGTTGGTACAGATGTTTGAGTGTTGAATCTAAACTATAAGTCTATTGTATTTTTGTTACCAATTCACATTGTGGTACTGTTAGCCCCATCATTTGTGGCGAGCTCTCATCTAGCCTGCTCAAGGCATCAACTACTCGGTTAGTTGCTCCTAGTTTATACACAATTTCATAAGTGTGCTCCAGCAACTTGGACAAATAATACTATTGTTCAGGTGTTTGCACAACTTGCGTCATCAATTCCCGAAGACTGCGTTGATCTGTATGGATTATGAATTTTCTTCCCAAAAGGTAAGTGCACCATTTTTTGACAGTCACAGTGATTGCATGTAGCTCTCAAACATATGTAGAAGCTGAAAGAAGCTTTGGGCAAAACATTTTACTGAAATAACAGATTGGGTGGTTATTCTGCATCAAGGCAACCCCCATCCCTTGCCCGGACGCATCTGTTTCTATTATGAAATCCTCTTTGAAGTTAGGTAACATCAACACGGGAGTATGAGTCATAACATCCTTCAACTGATCAAATGACTATTGTGCTTCTTCAGACCAAATAAATGAATCATTCTTGAGTAGATTCGTAAGAGGAGCAGCTATAGAGGCATAGTGCTCGACAAATTTGCGGTAGAAACCTGTCAAACCCAAGAATCTACGCAATTATTTAAAATTGGTAGGTGTTGGCCAAACAACCATTGCACGAATCTTTTCAGGATCTGGACTGACGCCATCACTAGATATTATATGACCCAAGTACTCTATCGATTCCTGGGCAAAGAAGCATTTATTCCTCTTGAGAAAAAAATTGGTTAGTCATGAGACATTGAGAAACAATATCCAGATGAAAGATATGACCTTCTAATGACTTACTATACACTAGTATGTTAGCAAAGAACACTATAACAAACTTACGCAAGTAGGGCTGAAACAATATATTCATAGTTGATTGGAATGAAGCCGGTGCATTACACAATCCGAAAGGCATACTAAAAATTCATAGTGACCCTCGTGTATGCGAAAAGCAATTTTTGAAGTATCACCTATATGCAGCCTATCTGGTGGTACCCAAAGCGTAAGTTCAACTTTGAAAACCACTTTGTCCCATGAAGTTCGTCAAGCAATTCTTCAATTGATGGAATGGGAAATCGATCTTTTACTGTAATCGCGTTGAGAGCCCTGTAATGAACGCAAAACATCCAAGATCCATATTTCTTTCTTACTAGCAAAACTGGTGATGAGAAGACACTGTACTCCATTGTATAATTCCCTCAGCCAACATCTCTTTTATTTGACGTTCAATCTCATGTTTCTAAAAATATGAATATTTGTAGGGTTGAACATTCATCGGATTTGACCCTTCCAAGAGCGGAATGTGATGATTAGTTTCTCGAATAGGAGGAAGCTCTCGCGGTTCCTTAAATAGTTGGAAATATCTTTTCAACAGTTCCTCAATTTCTGACACCCATGACTAAGGTGTAGGAGACTCTTCTGTTGAGGATAGTAACTGCAATTGAAAATATTCTGCTACACCATCAGTGGAAATCATCCTCTTAATTTGGTGTATTATGGCTTCTTGAGGGGTTGTTCGTTGTTGGCCCTTAAGTTCAACAAATTTCCCTTCTCTAACGAATTTCATGGTTAATTGTTCATAGTCAGTTAACACTGGCCTGAACTTCATCAACCATTGCACTCTCAATACGACCTCAGCTCCACTTAATGGTAATAGAAACAAATCAACAAAGAATGTGTGAGAACCCAATTGTAATGGTACTTGTTTGCAGATCGATGAACATGCGAACTCTTCTCCGTTGCCAACTAAGACATGAAAACTTTGGGCTGGGGCAACTTAAAGTCCCAAGAATTTGGCTATGTGAGCTTGGATGAAGTTGTGAGTGCTCCCACTGTCCACTAGAATCGCGACTGCAGAGTTATTGATATGGCCCAAAACCTTGAGAGTTTGAGGTATTATGTGGCCCATCAATGCATGTAAGCTAATTTGGGCCGCAGTTGTATCAGGGGGTTCAGGCGAGTCATTAGGAGTCGGGTCGTCTATACGAAGGAGGCTGTTCAAATCAATCTCATCCATTTCAAGGTCGCTTGATTCCGCTATTAACAGCATAAACTCATGTTTGCATTTGTACCCTGGTCGATACCGCTCATCACAGTAATAACACAAATTCTTTTCACAGCGGCTTTGGAGCTCTGTTGGCAACAACCATTTGACAGCAAACGGATTAGGATTCGATTTGGGTTTTGAAAAATATGAGTTTACAATTTGAGTGTTGGGAGGAAGAGTAAACGTTGTGGGTTTAGCAGTATATGGAGAAGGACATGTATACCGGTTTGATGTGGAAGCTTCTGTGAACTTTTTCTCTTGCAATTTTGCTAAGCTCACGGCTTGGGACAACGAAATTGGTTGGAAGGCTTGCACCTCTCTTCGGATTTCAGGCTTAAGACCTAAGATAAAGCAGCTAGGTAGAAAGGTGGAGGCAACCCCACAATTCGATTTGTAAGAGATTCAAACTAGTTTTGGTATTCTTGAACAACTGAAGTTTGGCAAAGTTTGAACAAGGCTCCTCTTGGGTCTTTGTAATGTGATGGTGCAAAACGAACTTCTAAGGAATGAAGGAAGTTCTGCCAAGTTGATATTAGGTTGCTGTCATACATCCATTGGAACCAAGTAAGAGCTTCTCCTTCCATCGAGAAAGAAGCCATTTGGAGCCTTTGATCCTCCGGAGTTCTGTAATAGTAAAAAAATTGCTTGATTTTTAAAATCCAAGCTAGTGGTTCAGACCCATCAAATTGGGGCATGTCCAATTTCAAAGAGGTCCGAGAAAAAGGTTGAAGAGTGGAATCACTTGTAGTGGTATCTCCAAACCCCACTCGCAGCGCCACTTGAGCTTTCAAATTGGTCATGCGAACATTCATAGCTTCTTGGAAGGCTTTTTGATTTTCTAGTAGTTGAAGAATGGAATCAATTTTTTCATCGCTTTTGGACACGACCATGGTCACTCACTGGGTTCGGCTCTCAACGAAAGCACCAAATTGTAATGCCTATTTTACAGGTTAGGCTAGTGAATAATTTTCTGCTGTTTTTTTTTTATTTATAGTAAAAACTCTCATACATATAGCTAAATTTTGTTACAACAGAAAAGAACAAATTTACGAGAGATCCTAACAACTTGAGAGATTATTGTTATGCCCATAGACCTAAGTTTGATTTGCATCCTCTATTTCATTTTGCCTCTCAATATATAGTCATAGTCATCAAAATGCTTGGCTTTAATACTGTCGTTTGGGCTTGCTCCTTACTATTAGGCTGCTCATTTCTGCCTCTTTGTATCCTCTGTTATCTCTTCTTGGACCATTACAATTTTCAACTACTTCTTAAATATACATCACTAGAACAAAATATATGATTGCATTATACCATACAATCTCATTCAAAATATAATCTATTTCTAATATCGATAAATATTTTTATTAAACACATTCTCAACTTTTATCAAAACCTCAAAAATTAAATGAATAATAATTAAACTCATATCCATTATAAGATTTGAGCTTTGGTTCGAGATAAAATTTTAAATAAATAAATAAAAATTAAATAATTTATAATTTATCTCACTAAAATTCTCTATAGGCTAAAAAAAAAAACTTGATTATTATTGTATTGTCAGATTAAATCTTCGAGAAAACAACAAGGCGGGGAATATAGCTATAGATTAAGATTGAGTTTTGGGTAAGTGTATACTTTTTTTTGCTAAAGATTCTATTTTTTTTCTTCTTTAGATATTTTAAAAAAGTGAGATGTTAGACTTAAATGAATGATGAGAGTGTGATATCTGACAATTTTACAATTTAACTATGACGTATAGTTTATTTTGTCCATACTAAATTATTGTAACTTAAATTAAGTTTGAAGACTTTCATTAAATTGTTTTATATTAATATTATAGTGTTAGCGATGTTTCTTGTCAATGTTTTGATTAATTGGAAAATTTTGAAAACGCTAAATTTATGAATTTTAAAAATCAATATTGTAAAATCTCATTTATACAATTTTATTAACTCATAATTCAAACATTTGCTGTATATATCACATAGGTCCATATCTTTTGTTCCTACTTTTTTTTCTGGTAAAACTAGAACTGAGTACCGAAAAAGAGTAACAAAAATACTAAACATAATATTTATTTCATTTATAAGATATAATTACAACTTTTTATTGCAAATTGCAATACTTTATTGTTTTCATTCTCATTTTTGGTGATTGCATGTGAAAACCCACTACTCAATTTGTGGGTAAATGAGTATCAATTTTATCCAGAAGAGAAGATTCTCTACATGTACAGACTTTATTAAGACATCTGCAACACATAGGACACACAGGCATCTGATAACAATCAGCATCATTTTGGCAGACTCTAGTAATAACGGACCTTGCTTCGGATTTCATGCACATATCTGCTTACAAAATAATAACTAATACATTACCATATATATCTAAAACAATTTTTCAAAATAAAATTTTTATAAAAAAATAACCCCCATATAGTTACTTTATTATTTTTTGGGTTCATGGGTTAATAGGAAGTTCAAAATGAAGGGGGTGGAAATTTTGTACATCCAATATTTTATTTAGGAAACCTAAGATAAGAACAAAAAAATATAGAGGTTATACTATGTAATGGTAAGAAAAAATGGCAAAAGTTATACTTTTGTTCTTTAAAATATTGAATAAAAAATAATTGCTGAAAAACCAAACATCATTTCTAACCTGATGCAATGATGAAGAAGGCCAGGGAAAATGTGAATAAAGTAAGAGTAAGCTTTCTTGAATCCATCTTGTTGCAAAAGATGATATTCAAATGAACAAGAAAGGGTGATACAATCTTAAGCATTTTCTTCCACTTTATAACTTTATAGTACCTCCATGTCTGTCACATTTTCTTCTGCCTGTTATACAAATCAAATTGCATTAATTAATTATTAATTATAAATAAAAAATTAATTTCTTTGGTGATGATCAATCATCTTTTATCAATTTTACAGGTTCTTTAAGTCAAATTACATTAATTAATTATTAATTATAAACAGAAATATTAATTTCTTTAGTCTTATAAATAAATGATAGGTTTTCTTTTACCAATTTTCTTATATAAAGTTGCCTGTCAAATTAGGTCTTTTAATTTTAATTTAAACAAAACATAAAAATATGAGCTTCATCAAATTATTTCTCTCACCATAATTATTTTTTTTATAAAGTTAGTTAAACAAATATTACAACTTTAATTACTTCTTATTTATTAACTCAATTATTTATTGTTATTTTCTCCTTAATATGTATATTATTAATATAACAATTAGTATTAATTAAATTAAATATTTATATCATGTTTAAAAAGAATTTCTTACAATAACTATAACATCTTATTTTCATCTTTTCATTCTCTCACGTAAACCTTTTTATTTCTTCTTTTAAGATATAAAGGTTATCAACTTTGAGGAAGAAATAGATCATCATTACGTTCAAACAATAAATAGTTATAGTTTCAACATCCCACTTTACCACTAGTGGAATTCACTTACAATAACAATTATCATGCTAGCATTGGAATAATTTCATATGAAGCTTTGTATGGAAGGAAGTGTCGAACTCCTCTGTGTTGGTACTAGGATGGAGAGACAGTATTGGTTGGGTCAGAGTTACTCCAACAGACTATTGAGAAGGTAAGCAGATCCAAGACAGGATGAAAGCTTCTCATAGTAGGCAGAAGTCTTATACTGATAAGCGAAGGAAACCTTCGGAGTTTGTAGTTGGAGAGCATGTCTTTTTTAGACTGACACTTACTAAGGGTATAGGGAGAGCTATCAAGTCAAGGAAGTTAACTCCTAAGTTTGTTAGGCCATATCAGATTTTTGGAAAAGTAGGACGAGTGGCTTATGAGATTGCTTTGCCTCCACAATTAGCTAATCTACACAGTGTATTTCATGTGTCGCAACAGAAGAAGTATGTGTCTGACCCCAGCCTTATCCTAGCAATGCATGAAGTGCAAGTCAAGTAAAACTTGAGTTTCAAGCCCAATCGGTCAAGGATGTAGATCAACAGACTAAGCAACTTAGAGGTAATAAGGCTATCAACATGGTGAAAATTTTATGGGATGTTAGAGCTGGTGATTTCACTGGCGAGTTGGAGGAGACCATTAGAAGCCAATTTTCAAGGACGAAAATTTTTCTTGTTGGGGAGAATGTAACAATCTAGAAAATTGTCATTTGAGTAGAAATGGTAAAAGTGGAATAAGCACCTGATTATTTTATTATTAAACTGAAAACAAGTATTTATAGAAAAAGTTAGTAGTCAAGTCTCATTTTCACTTGAGCCACCATCTCTCTAAACCTCTACCCATTCCTTTCCTCTGACTTCTCTCTACGCTTTTGCATTTGTCTTTCATTAGTTTCTCAAGCAGAGCCCACCATTGGACTCGTGGCAAAAAACAGAGCATGTCTATCCGATCAAAACCTCCGTTAGAGTAAGTTCGTTTTTTGCCCCCTTCTCTTAGAGCTAGTTTTAAGTTTGTGTTTTTCCTCTACTTACTGAGCTTGCATGTGGTCTCTGAGCCATCAAACAGTGCCTTTGTGAGCTTAGTTTCCTAGTGTGTTAGTCTGATCGTTGATAAGAGGTCCTTTGGTGCAAATTCGAGTTCCTGAGAATCTTAGGCTCTTGGGACTGTTAGAGAGAACTTTCACTGCGATTAAACATTTTGTTTAAATTGGGTGTGATTGTAGCTTAGGGTTTGATAGAGTAACATTTGTGAGATGTATCTATGAATTGTATATGTGAAGATCTTCTGCAGACCTGAATTGAAATTTAAAACTTTGATGTTGACTTTGTTTTTGCATGCATGGTAGGTCCAATTTAGTCATATGAGAAATGTATATGTGAAATGTATCTGTGAATTATATGTATGAAAGTTTATCTTTGTCAAATTTAGTCATTTGAGGCATGTATGGTAGCACTGAGGTAGTAGGAACTGTTGCAATTCAGTCATCTGTGAAATCTTTGCTTTCTGCATAACTTGCCCAGGCTAAGAATTCTCGCCCAGGAGAACTCATTTGGAAACTTGAGAGGTGCTCTCGGGTCCAATTTCGCCCAAGCAAGAGGTGTTTCACCCTGGCAAGAAAGTATTTTCACCCAAGCGAGGGTATGGTCGCCCAGGCGAAAATGGCCCTGGAACAGCATTACTCTCTAGACCAATTTCGCTCAAACGAGAGGATTTTCGCTCAAGCGAGAAGGATTCTCGCTCAAGCTAGAAATTTGCACTCAAGCTAAATCCTAAAAAAAAAGAAAGAGAAATTTTTTTGGGACTTTCTGTTTTGATTGTTTGACTCTTTGGCAATGCAATGTATGGATTTAATAAAATACATTAATTGATAATTTAAGTTTAATTGTATTGATGATTTAGTGATTTCTTTAAATGTTAATAAAAATTGATAAGTGATAGAGAAGACTTTTCTTATTTTACTTCTAATCTTTAAAATAGAGTTTCGTCCAACTTCCTTCTTCGTCAAAACCTACTCCTTTCTCTATTTCCCTTTAACATCTCTCTTAATTGCTAAAAAAATTATCTAAAAATTTGAAGTTAAATATGCACATGATTTGTATTTGTTGAAAGGTACTTTTATCTTATTTGGAATTTTTTTTTTATCTTCTCATTAGTTTATTTTAAGAATTTATTCCCCATCATGATACGAACCCAATATAGTTCTGCACTTGATGTCGTACCTTTCTGTTAGAGAAAGCTTTAAAAGGTGCCATTTCTATACTTGTATGAAAACTATTATTGTAAGTAAATTATACCAAAGGTAAAATTTCTTCCTAACATAAATTGATCAAGTATACAAGCCCATAACAAATCTTCAAGGGATTGTATATCCTTATTCAATTGACCATCCGTTCAAGGAAGATAAGTAGAACTCAAATTCAAATTAGTCCCTAAATTTTTATGTATACTTTCCCGTAACCTAAAAGTGAATCTAACAATTTTGAGAAATTTGTGCACTTTTAACTATAACTACATAATAATACACTTTCATACCAAGTTCGATCATAATAGTAATATATAAGGATAAACCTAGGAATTTAAACCACTTCATCACAAAACATCGTCAAATGTCAATCATCATGGATATTTTGAGATCATGCATTTAAATTTATAACTACAAGAGAAAATTAATTTACTCACATATTATTACCTACAGATCTATATCTGTAGATAAATTCAGCATTACCCACGAATGTATCTGTAGGTAAATTCAACCTTACCTACAAATTATTATCCACATATATGTATCTATAGGTAAATTCAACATAACATATGAGAATATTACCTAGAAAACTATATTTTAAATAATATATCTTATATTTAAATTAATAATATTAATATTTTTGTTATTATTTACATTAATATTATTAATATTATCATTAATTTTATTAATATTATGAGAATATTATTCATATTTTAATATGTTATTAAAATTATTAATATTATTATTATTATCATTATTTTTATATTATTATTACCCTCAAATACTATTATATTTAGGATTTTTTTGTTAGTATTATTATTAAAAATACTAATACTAATATTATTTTTATTTTTATTACTAATATTAATATTGTTATTACATATTATTAATAATATCAATAGTAATAATGATATTATATTATTTATGTTAATATTATTATAATTAATATTTTAATATTATCCACGAACATAGATCCGTAAGTATTACTTACGAATATATTATCTACGGATATAAGTTTAAGTCTGTAGATATTACCTACGGATATTGGTTTATAGGTATTACCCATAGACATAGTCCGTAGGTAAGTCTGTGGGTATTACCTACATATATCCGTGAGTAATAACTACAAACTTATATTATTCATAGATAAAAACTACTGTAATTAATATTAAATTTACACATTTATTTATTTCAGTATAAGCAATGTTAATTTTTTTTTAGAACTTACAATTCTCATCTAAATCAGCTTTAGAAATAACTTATTAACTCATAATTCAAACATTAATAAAGATGAATATTATTAACAATACTAATATTTTTATTGATATTATTAATATTATAATTAATATTAATAGTATTTTTAACATATTTATTATTATTGTTATTAAATTTTTATTACTATTATTATTAGTTTTATGAATATTTTTATTACTATTTATTACTCACGGATATTTTTATTACATATGTTATAATATTATATTAAAATTATTATTATTATTATCAATATTATACTTTTGTCAAATTATTAATGTTATTTTCAATATTTTTTTTAATTTTTTACTATTATTAATATTAATATTTTAAAATATTATTAATGTTATTAATAACATTATTATTATTATTTAAACTAATATTATTATTATTATACGTTTTTTAATATATGAAATACTATTACTACTTCTATTCATATTATTTATATGTATATTAATAATATTTTTAATATTACTGATATTCTTATTAACATTATTTATATTTATATGAAAAATATTTTTAATATTATTAATATTTTTATTTATATTATTTTTAGTTATATTATTTATATTTATAAGAAAAATATTGTTATTGATATTATTTATATATTGTTAATATTATTATTGTTGTTTTTAATAAAAATAATATTAATAATAAGAATAAAAATAAAAATATTAATAATAATAATAAAAATAATTTTATTAATAATATTAGTAATCATAATTAAAACTATAATTATAATAAGGATAATAATAAATGATAATAATTATATTTTCAAATAGTTTGTCTGGCTGAGTGATTCAAGACATTGTTATTCCTTATCGGACCTAAATAAAAAAAGAAAACTAAAAAATATTTTCTTTGTTACTTTTTGTATATACATTTTTTGTTTTTGTTTTAAATAAATATTTTGAAACCTATATTCCTTTTGCCCATTTTATTTGTCTTATAACAATCTTGTTAGGTGTTAACACTTTCTCTATACTCTTGTATCCAAACTTGATTTTGAGATAGTTCTTTTGATTTCTTAACCAAATTAAAAAGATCACTTTTCTCAACAAATTTTTTTATTTAAAATGATAACAGGTGTAAAAATAAAAAATATTTAAAAGAATAATTTATATTTTTATTTAATACTTAAACAAGAAAAAAAATTAATAATAATATGATTAACTTGTTAGAGTTAAGTCTTATTAATTTTTACTCTCATTGTAAAAAAAATATTTCCTTTCTTGAATGTCAAATATCCTTATTTGATGTATACGAAATATATCAAATTTATCTTTAACCTAACAAATGAAATTTAATTAATGCATATCACTATTTACAAAAATAATATAATCATAAAATCATATATATTGTTTTATTATGTTTTTCACTTAATAAACATATAAAATTGTTTAAAAAGCCTTTAATAATCTTTAAAATCTGTCCACATACAGTAGATTATAAAATAGTCAAACAAGATTTACTGAAACCGACATATACATAAATATATTTTCAACTACTTCTCCAATATACATCACCAGATTGCATTATACCGTACAATCTCATTCAAAATATAATCTATTTCTGATATACATAAATATGTTTATTAAACACATTCTCAACTTCTATCAAAACCTTAAAAATTAAATGAATAATAATTAAACTCATATCCATTATAACATTTGAGCTTTGATTCAAGATAAAATTTTAAATAAATAAATAAAAATTAAATAATTTATAATTTATCTCACTAAAATTCTCTATAAGCTAAAAAAAACTTGATTAATATTGTGTTGTCAGATTAAATCTCATTTATACAAATTTAAAAATAACAAAGTTACCATTAATATTAAATTTACATATTTATTAATATTCAGTATAAGCAATGCTAATTTTTTTTAGAACTTACAATTTTCATCTAAATCAGCTTTAGAAATATTTTATTAACTCAAAATTCAAACATTTTCTGTGTATATCACATAAGTCTATATCTTTTGTTTTCTATTTTATTTTTGGGTAAAACTAGAAGTGAGTATTTGAAAAAGACTAACAAAAATACTAAACGTAATATTTATTTTATTTATATGATAAAATTACAACTTTTTATTGCAAATTGCAATACTTTATTGTTCTCATTCTCATTATTGGTGATTGTGCATGTGAAAACCTATATTACTCAATTTATGGATAAATGAGTATCAATTTTATACAGAAGAGAAGATTCTGTACAAATTGTAACAGTCCAAAAATTCTATAACTTTTGTCTGTTACTAAGTATTAACATTCATTTAAAGTTCAAGATATTACAAAAAGTGTTCAGATACCTCAGAGTTATGTATAACTATTCTCATAACAAAAAGGAAAACCATCTCAAGGTCATAGAGTCTTTAAGTACAACAAAAACATATATACAAGACAAAAGGAGATCGATTTAAGAGTATATCATCATTAAGGTGCTCCTAAACCTGCATCTGCACCTGCTCATGTACATAGTACAATTATTGCAGTTTACAAAACAATAAGAAAAGCAAG
>Ga0099825_1004724_pt1 | contig 17759 bp, 13 predicted proteins | sample SiratroredBW_FD_76838 | JGI IMG/M metagenome (GOLD analysis project Ga0099825, IMG submission 76838) | Root nodule microbial communities of legume samples collected from California, USA - Siratro red BW | ecosystem: Host-associated > Plants > Roots > Nodule | place: USA: California | collected...
AAAAAAAAAAAAATATTAAAAAAAATATATATATATATATATATATATATATATATATATATATTAAGAAAGAGTCGTTATAATTTACTGTATTATTATTATTATTATTATTTTCTAAAAAATAGCATCGTTATTTAATAATTACGCAAATGAAGTAACGTAACGATTTTATTTTTAAATAGTTTTAGTTAATATTATTATATTTTGTAAAAACATACACCAAATTATTAAAGGACAGCTACGCCATACACATATGCATATTCATTCCGGTGTATATTTTTAGTTAGAATAAATAAGGTTTTATTTTATTTTATGATAATTGGATAAAATATATTATTTATTTTATTTATATATAGAAATGAAAGAAATAAAGAAGTTATAAGAAAATTGATTTTGGTGATGTGTGTTGTTGAACTGGGACAGGTGTAGTGTGTGATGGAGAAGAAAAAAAAGAAAATAAGTGTAAAATTGAATTGAAAAAAGGGTTAGGAATTTGGGCAGGGCATTGACCCAAAATCATATCATATCATATTATCAACACTCATATGGGAAGAGCGCTGTTACTCACCCACACCAACCTCTTCTCTCCCAAATATCTCTTTCCACTCTCTCTCCGCCACCGCCCCACCGCCACCGCCACCGCCTCCGCCGCCAAGAGGTTTTTCCATTTCTACCCTCCGCTTGCATGCCGTTCCATGGACCACTCTTCTATCGATTCCGTCACCCAACGCCTCAGCAATCACAATCTCCATAGATTGACCCTCCAAGATCTCAAATGGGACCATTCCTTCGTCAGGGAATTACCCGCCGATCCTCGCTCCGATTCCTTTCCCCGAGAGGTCTCTTCATCCTTCACCTCCCTTTCCATTTCCGCATTTCCTATTCCTAATTTATGTGCTTCTCCTTTCAGGTGCTGCATGCTTGTTACACTAAGGTATCACCATCCGCTCCGGTAGAAGACCCTCAACTTGTAGCCTTCTCCCGACCAGTTGCCGACCTACTCGATTTGGACTATAAAGAGTGAGTTAGTTCGTATTCATTCCATCTATCTTTATGTTCCTTAGTTGCTTCATCTTCAAAATTTGCAAACATACATGCACTATATATTACATGAGTCAAATCTTTTTGCTCTAATGGAGAGGCTGAACAGCACTGACACTTGTAGTCTGAGGTTTAACCTCTGATTTTGGATAGTTATGCCACTTGTGAGGATTATTAATTACCATGTCTTAAGTTGTTCACTCTGATTGAGGCTTCATCGCTATTTTATTTTATTTTTTTTGTTTCTGTCTCTTTTGGACTCAAAAGTCACGTGCTTTACTTGTGTACCAACTAACCGTTCTTGTCTTTTGAGTTTCAGATTTGAGAGGCCAGATTTCCCCCTTTTCTTCTCTGGAGCATCGCCTTTAGTTGGAGCGTGAGTGCTGTAACTATGTCTGTGGGTTTTTAGGACTGTCAATAATGCTACAAATGGCCGTGACTGTGATTGATGCTCTTTTGTTCAGGTTGCCTTACGCTCAGTGTTATGGAGGGCATCAATTTGGTATGTGGGCTGGGCAGTTGGGCGATGGTAGGGCAATTACGTTAGGGGAGATACTGAATTCGAAGTCTGAAAGGTGGGAACTGCAACTCAAAGGAGCTGGGAAGACTCCCTACAGTCGCTTTGCTGATGGTCTTGCGGTGCTGCGCAGCAGCATCAGGGAGTTCCTTTGCAGTGAAGCAATGCACCACCTTGGGATACCAACAACTCGTGCACTCTGTCTTGTGACCACTGGAAAGCTGGTCACTCGAGACATGTTCTACGAGTATGCTTGCTGAACTTTCACTAATGCCTTTATGGTATACTATTGTCAAAATGTCTCGAACTTGTTATGATCATTTTAAATTCCAGCCTCTGCTTAATTAGATGATGACCAAGTTGGCAAGTTCTAATTTTTCAAAGGCCAAGGTTCAAAGAATTAAGGGCACAATGATTCCTTCTTTTCTCCTATACTGCTTACCTATAATGAAAGAACTTAGCTTTGTTGAGAAGAGGGGGGGAGCAGTTGAAACTGAATTTTAGTTTTATGTGATGAATAACTGGAATTTTACTTTGCTTTACGAATGTGTATCCTGTATATTTTAAAAATTATTTACATGAATAAGTTGTTAACATTGCACATGCAGTGGCAATCCGAAGGAAGAACCTGGGGCAATTGTTTGCAGGGTCGCCCAATCTTTTGTACGTTTTGGGTCATACCAAATACATGCCTCCAGAGGTGAGGAGGACCTTGGCCTTGTTCGTGTTTTGGCAGACTATACTATCAGGCACCACTTCCCTCATATTGAAAACATGAGTAAGAGTGAAGGCTTATCTTTCTCCACTGGTGACGAAGATCATTCTGTTGTAGATCTTACTTCAAACAAGTATGCAGGTATATTATTATTATTTTTTTATAATTAATGGCAGTGACATTTTTACCTTAAGATGTATAATGAAGGAAACAGGGCTATTCAGTTTGAAGTTTGATCTGAATAAACACTTTTGAGTGGTTATTGCATGCTCCAGGTAATTGTGAGCATAAGCCTGGTTAAATAAACTAGCTGCTGCAATGTAAACAGCAAAGTGACAAATTATGCGGAAAAATCACAAGACTATGTGATTAAATAACCTTATTTTGGTGAAGTAATTCCTTTTTTTTTTTCTGTTGTCAGCTTCTCGAGAGCTTTAAAAAGATCCCAAAAAAGAAAGATGTTGCCAAACATGGGCTGAATGAATCCCTTTCATAGACTAGTTCCTGAGTTTCAGAACCTAATATATTACTAAAATAACCATAGGAATTGAAACATGATGCTGGCTAAGTTAACTCTGCCTGCCTACATACTAAACATATAATTCCATATATTAACGAGATGTTACCGTTTAACCCAACATCTAAACTAGTGAATTTTTGAGTCTTCAAGGCTCATCTCTTCTGGATTATACTGCTGTCTTCGTTATATTTTCATATCATAATGGTGTTTTTTTGGTCAGCGTGGGTGGTGGAGGTTGCTGAGCGTACTGCCTCCTTGATTGCTAGATGGCAGGGGGTTGGTTTCACTCATGGTGTGCTGAACACAGATAATATGAGTATTTTGGGTCTCACGATAGATTATGGCCCATTTGGGTTTTTGGATGCTTTTGATCCTAAATTTACCCCAAATACTACAGATCTTCCAGGTCGAAGATACTGTTTTGCAAACCAGCCTGACATTGGTTTGTGGAATATTGCACAGTTCACAACAACACTACAAGCTGCTCATTTAATAGATGAAAAAGAGGCTAACTATGCTATGGAAAGGTTGTAGTAACACTTATGCTATTCTTCTTTTATCCTTAAAGTAGAAAATGGGATTGAATTGCCTTTGAATGTTTCACCTGATTATTGGTTTGTTTCAGATATGGAACGAGATTTATGGATGAGTATCAGGTTATAATGACAAAAAAGCTTGGCCTCCCTAAGTATAATAAGCAGCTAATTAATAAACTTCTTACCAATATGGCTGTTGACAAAGTCGATTACACAAACTTCTTCCGTACACTATCAAATATTAAAGCAGACACAAGCATTCCAGATGAAGAGCTGTTGGTCCCACTAAAGTCAGTATTGTTAGATATTGGTAAAGAGCGTAAGGAAGCATGGACCAGTTGGTTGAAAACATATATACACGAGGTACAGTTTTTTCATGTCTTTTCTTTTGGTTAAGTTATCCACTTGTAGTAAAAAAAATTATGTAGACTGATTATGAGCGTAGACTGTGGCTTTTCTTCTCTCTATCTCTGGGTTTGCATATGCATGTCTTTTCTCAGTAACTCCTGCCATTCTTGAAACTATGTCAATTTTCTGGCTTGGTAGGTAATTATGTTGAACTTCTGGAACTCTTTTTGCTTCTTTATGCTATTTTTAGGTTACTCATCCATTTGCAGAACCATCCCCATTTGTTCTTTGATTTCTTTTCTCATGCCCACAAGTTCTAGTTTGTTCCACTTGCATCACATAAATTGACTTTTAGATTACTCACCCTCCTTGGCTCGTTTAAAAGTTTCAAGTGACAGAATCTTGGATCAATACTGGTGAAATTTATGGTGTGTTTATCTTTATTAGCCACCTGTTTGCTAGAGGCATCCATTTGCAACCTTTTTCATTCAGATTTCAGAAGAACCAGCAACGACTCAGTTAATAGCTGACTTGCATATTATTGGGCTTAGTATTTTCATCACATGTGTATACCTTCTAAAATTTGATTTAAGTGGGACTCTCTCATCATGGGCATAGTAACTGTGAACCTTTTCTTCTAACCAAACAAATGGGTAATGTTATACCAAAAAAAAAAAAACACGAATTGGTAGTGTTCCGAGGAAATTGCTGATATGATAAGAAGTTGAACTTCTTCTGCCATAAGTTGCAGCAATAGTTCATGCACGATCAAATCAGTTGGCCAAGATGCCTTCTGCTTTTGTCATCTAACATCATTACTTGTGGTATTGCAGCTGTCTACCAGTGGCATTTCGGATGATGAAAGGAAGATCTCGATGGATCAGGTGAATCCTAAATATATACTGAGGAACTATCTCTGTCAGACTGCTATTGATGCTGCTGAAATGGGTGATTTTGGAGAAGTCAATAGGTTGCTAAAATTAGTGGAGCGTCCTTTTGATGAGCAACCAGGAATGGAAAAATATGCTCGCTTGCCCCCAGCTTGGGCATATCGACCGGGGGTATGCATGCTTTCTTGTTCTTCTTGAGTCCTCTGCTTGCTGAGGTAGAGAAGATTCCAGATACCAGATATAGGTGAAAACTGAAACTGAAAAGGATTTACAAAAAATGAAAACACAAACACTAGGAAATAAGAGAGAAAAAAAGTAGTGTGTTTGTATTATAGATTTAGTCTTTTACATGTTTTTCTTTATTATCTATTTTTCTTACCGTTGTTTTTTTTTTTTCTCATTATTTCCAAAATATTGCCCCGAGTATTGTATAACATGTACAATTCCAATTACAAGAGAACTGTCTTCAATGTAATATTTGGTCGAAGTTGGTTGTAATTTAGTGTGAAAAATTGTTTGTATTGATCTAATTAAATTACGATATTGTAGGCACAGATGGAGAAAATAAGTTTGTGATGTTAAGGAAACTAATTTTATTAGATGCATTGCATTCGTATGAAACTTTAATTTTGTATGAAAATTTTGTTCTCACTAAAATTAGGGGATTACGTATAGATGGAGAAAATGGGAGAAGAAACAAATACTACGAATTCGACTTTAATTAACCAGTTTATTTAACAAGTTTAGTAAATATATATATATATATATATATATATATATAATTTTATTAAACAAAATTTGTATTTTAAATCTATAATGTGATGATGTTTTTCTCTTCTAAATTTCAGTATAATTCTTAAATATTTGCGTTACCTTTTCATCTAATTTTGTTTGTCTAAATGCAATTTTTTTAAAAAAAAAATTCTCTTTTGCTTTTAGGTGCACGTATTTTTGCTTTTTTTTAAAAAAATGTAATTATTTGAAATATTTCTATTTATCTTTCTAAACTTTTATGAAAAATAAAATCTACATAATGCACTAAATAATGTTTTAAAGTAAATTTAATATATAAAATTGAAATTTGGTCATTGTATTAGGACGGATATATTTTAAATATTTAAAAAATAATAATCTGACACTATCGAGAAATAACTGGTTTATAAAAACCGTCCCTGTCGGAATTCAAAGTTCTCAATTTGTATTAAGAAGATTTTAATTTGTGAAAGACTTTCATTTTATTGTAATTAAATTTGTTAAAAACTTCAAATGAATATAATTTACTTTAATTTTTATATCAAATACAATTATTTTTATGAAAATTAATTCTATTTGAGTAAGATAAAATCACAAAAGTGATAAAGTTTATTTTTCAAAGCAATTTAGAACAAATTGCTCGTTAATATTGTTTTGTATTTGTAATATTTACACCGACTAAATGAACAAAATGAAGAAGAGTGGAATTATAAATTTAAAAGGCTCAAAATTAATATTAACTAATCTTACAGTGGTTAGTAGACATTTTTTTTTTTGTAAAGAGCAGAAAAAAGATGAAGCAAGGCCCATGAAGGTCTGAACGCTGCGTTTCATTACCTAATAAATTGGGCATTTGGGTTTGAGTGAGGCTCTTCTCTCGTTAGCAGGGCGGCTAGGGTTTTACTTATCTTTTTTCTCTGTTGTGTTTCTTACTAGACTCCAGTGTTGTGAGAAATTAAGATGGAAGAGTGGTTGTTGATGAAATGAGATAGGGTTGAGATTGAGACTGAGATTGAGTTGGCATAACACATAATTTGGGTTCTAATTAAAGAGTGATCGGTGACGAAAATGGCAAGCATGAACCCTTTTGATTTGTTGGGTGATGACGCAGAGGACCCATCTCAGCAAATTGTGGCGGAGCAGCTCAAGGTTGTCACTGCTCCTCCTAAGAAACCTCTCACTCAGCCCAACAAACCTGCTCAGCTTCCTACCAAGCCAACCCCTCCTACTCAGGCTGGTCTGTTACCTTCCCTTTTTCTTTTACTTTTGCACCGGAATGTGCAATCTAACATGTTATTGTCAGTTTTTCCTTCCGTTTCAAATGTTTCTACATGCAATCCTTCCATTTCCATCTGTGATTTGATTTGTTTCCAGTTACGAAAATATTTTTGCAATGAAGCAATATTCCTTAATTCTTGTTGTTGGTGGCACACTGGGGCTTTGAAGTTCTTTTAATGGATGGAAGATTTAGTTCTAGCTGATTCTTAATTAAATCCTTTTCTCATTTCTTAATGCCAGTTTTTCAATAGTAAACTAGTTAAAGTCAATAAACATGGTTTATTTATGATCCCCCTGAAGTAGTTTTTGTTTGTTTGTGTAACTGTCTGCTATCCTAATTCTTGAATGCTCTCTGTTGATTTGTTGTTCATTCATTTTTTTTTTATTACTTTTCCTTTGCTTGTAATAGTGAGGGAGGCAAGAAGTGACTCTTCACGTGGTGGGCGTGGTGGCGGACGTGGAAGTGGAACTGGACGCGGTCGTGGGCGTGGAGGTAGTGGTTTCAATAGAGACTTCTCTAATGATGAGAATTCATTTGCTCCCCATGCTGGTCAAGGTGCTCTTGATGGAGAGAGTGGGAGAGAAAGGTCTGGCTATGGTGGGCCTCGTGGTCCTTATCGTGGTGGTCGTGGGGGACGTGGAGGTTTCGGTGATGGGGAAGCTGGTGAAAATGGGCAACCACGGAGAGTCTATGAACGTCGCAGTGGGACTGGACGCGGGTAATTGTGATTCTTGTAGCAGATTTCTGGGTTGTTGGATTGACTTTTGGATCTTGTATTGAGATAACTTGTTCTGTATGCAGAAATGAATTCAAACGAGAAGGTTATGGGAGAGGGAACTGGGGAGTACAAACTGATGAACTCGCCCAGTAAGCGCTTGTTTTTTGAGATCCTTCAGTTTCATACTTCTATTGACAACCCTCTACAACATGATTTCTATTTAATACTATTTTGTTCTTATCATGCTTGTTTCTTTTCCTCTTTTGAATTTTACTTAGGGCAACTGATGAAATAAATGAAACTGCTAAGAATTTTGGCGAAGAAAAGCCTTCGGGTGAGGATGATGCTGCAGCAGATGCAAACAAGGAGAATCCTGCTAATGAAGCTGAAGAAAAGGAGCCTGAGGATAAGGTGATTGTTCAATTTGGTTTCAAGTGATCTGATTTTCTCTTCGTCTGCTTCTGTGTATCGTTAATGTTTTATTTTTAACATTATCTGTAGACAAGTTTATTTCAAAAGCTGACCTAATATGAAATCGTCACTGCATGTGATCATGGGTGTGAAGTGAGTTACAAGTTGTAGGAATGATAATCCAATAAAGTTTAGCTTTGACTTTAACCTATGGGTTCTCACTCATTGCTTAGGATGCGTTATTCTTCTTTTGTTATTGTACCACTGTTATTTCTGTGCGCATCTAAACTTTAACCATGGGTTTTGAAATTTCCTGTGATTGTTCACTCGTTATTTATGCTTCTGTTCACTTTGATTATTTTCTTTAATTGAAAATTGATATTTTTTCTTTCCAATTTTGGGTTACATCTTCTACTGTGTCTGGACGGTGTCAATGTGTATTTTCTATTCTTTCATTTCTTAACAATATACTCTTTTATTTTAATGACTGCATGTGGAATTCCTTAATTAATGCTGGTTTCTTTAAGTTTTATAGCCGAATTGTATTTTTCCTTTTGGATAGGAAATGACTCTGGAGGAATATGAAAAAGTACTAGAAGAGAGAAGGAAGGCGTTGCAAGCACTTAAAACTGAGGAGAGAAAGGTAGATACCAAAGTTTTTGAATCCATGCAGCAGCTGTCAAACAAGAAAGACAACGTTGACATCTTTATTAAGCTGGTGAGGTTTATGACTTTATGTTTCCAATATTTTAGTTTGTAATTTTCATATTTAATTTGTTGTATAGCTGATGATATCGTTGAAACTTCGAATTTTTCTTCTTTGAAGGGATCTGATAAGGACAAGCGCAAAGAGACTCTTGAGAAGGAAGAAAAAGCCAAGAAGGTATGACTTTGTTGCTTTTGTCTTAGCTTTACTGGTAAATTACGTTATTTCTGCATGGCTTAAAATTGTTATTTATGGCCAAGGCATGTACTTATCTCTTTATTGATTTTAGTTTACTGTTTGTGGTATTTGTTCAATGAATCGTATGGATTACAGGGGAAACCGAAGTTCTCTTTGCACCCTAAAAACTCCAATTTTACACTTTTATTTTTGTTGTTTTCGCTTCTATTTCATCCGTGTATTGGTCTGTAATATTGGCAACCTCCATTTCTTTATTACTTTGAGTCTTGTGCACATGACCATGAATTTTTTGCCTTTCACATCTAATAGATTTTGTTGACTTTTTCCCCCATTTTGTTTATTGGATTTCATGGTACTAGTCCGTCAGCATCAACGAGTTCCTGAAGCCACCAGAGGGTGAAAGCTTCTATAATGCTGGTGGGCGTGGACGTGGACGCGGTCGAGGACGTGGTGCAAGAGGTGGTTATGGTGGCTATGCACCTCCTAACGTTCCAGCTCCATCAATTGAAGATCCTGGGCAATTCCCTACTCTGGGTGTCAAGTGAGAATTTCAGTACTGTGCTGACATTTTTATGTACCTTGTCTCAATTTTGGTTCTCTGCTTTGAAGCAGGAAAAAGAACTATGGTAATTGGATTTCCTGTATGGGCAGGTTTTTTTATTTAATTTAACGTCTTAAAATGTAAATTTAGATTGTTTCTTTGTGCCCCTTATTTCCTTATTTAGACGAAACGCATCTCCAATTGTTATGTTTTACTCTTAGTGTCATTTTGCATTCCGGCGTGGACAAACGAGGCTGGACCCCTCTCCTTTCCCCGTATTTTAGATTTAAAGTGCTTTTTTTTTCTTGAATCTTCTTGATTCGTGTCAAGAACAACTCAAGGTCCATGCCAAAAATATCATTGAGTTTCATCTATTCGTTAAGGTTCTCTGTTCAAAACCGGACAGCACCGTGAGCATTTAAAAGGATATTGTTTATCAATGATAGCTTAGTTGTCAGCACGGACCTGAAAAGTATTAGACAGCATCTGTTCTTGGAAAAAGGTTGGTGGGCATTAATCTCCAGTTAACAGTGAGGAAAACAGAACAGTGTAATATGTCAAGCTCTGTCCATGCAGAGTTTGGTCTTATTTATCCTTATGTGTCTTTGAATGCTTATGCTTTCCTCTGTTGTACTAATGAAAAACTATCCTCTTTTTTTGAGTCCAATTTGAAAAATGTTATGGTGGTCACTGGCCATGCCTGTTTCAGCTGCCCAAGTTTGTACTACTTTTATTGTATTTGTTTTCTTTGAAAAAACATAATTGTTTTTTTTTTTCTTTTAGAGGCTTGAGAAATAAGTGTTTCTTTTTTATATAAATTTCTTCCCTGCCTCCGGCTGAAATATTATATTAGTATTTTACTGGGTCTTTTCATGCGTATTTTGGAGAGCTGGATAAAATATAGTATGAGCGTAACTAAGCTGTAATACGAATTTTTTAGCAAGGTGTTGATATAAAATTTCTGAATTTATTATTTATTTGCTTGCTTGTGTATGTTTAAATTATTTTACTTTATTGTTTTCTCACTTCTTTTCCATCTCTGCATAATTTTTTGAAGCTGCGGAAATGGTATACGTAAACAAAAATTTAAGTTATAAAGCTTGGTCGGGAATCGTTGAATGGGAATGCATAGGTGGCTAATTGGATACATTGTAAAATCGAAATTTTGTTACTTCTTTTGAAAAACAAATTATTTGATTTTTTTTATAATTTTGTACAAGAGTACCATATTATTTCACAAGTTATATGAAGAATAATTTTTTGTTTATGCTATGAAAATTTCTTCGAAGTATTTTCCTTTCGGAACCCGTCAGTCTTCCAAAAGTTTTACAATGTATGATAACCATTCAATTCCATTATGAGAAACTAAATTACACACTTAAAATGTAAAATATGTTTATATATTTTTTACTTTGTAATCATTATTTTTAGAAATCATCAGCCATGAATTGTTTTAATTAGCGTTAAAAATTATACTCCGCGTGACTACTTAACTCAATATATATTATATTAGAAAATTGCATCTAAATATAATGAAATTTATTATTATATTTGTCATCAATAAAACATAATATGATTATAGAATATATGCAATGTGAACCTTTTACGTTTGATAAATATCAGAGTGTTGAGGGTAAGTTTGGTGTCTATCTTACGGCAAAGACCATCTAATAAAATTTTACGTGGACGGCGTCAGAGTTTTCTAAATCATAAATGTACATCTAAGAGAGCAATTCAACCTTCCTAGTGCCTTCGAAATAAGCAAGAACTTTGAATGGTGGAGATGAGGGAAAATAGAGAAAGATATATCTTTTTACTTCACAAACTTTTTAAATTATCAAAATAGATAATAAATAAACTAAATTTGGAAGCGATTTTTTTCACCCACTAGCTTTTCAAAGTCTAGAGCATACCATAAATTTATGTTAAATCTCTTATATAGGTTGATTTAGAGCTTATTGTGTAAATTCCTTGACAACAATAAATATATATATACTTAAGTTAAAAATAATTAAAATATTAATATAATAATTTTCAAATAGGTTTTGTTATTGAAGAGGTCAATGCTCTAAAAAACAAAAAAATAAGCGCGATTTGACATTGAAGTTTACATGCAGTGCATGCATAGAAGCAAGTTCATCATCACTGATATTTCAGAGTCAAAGTCAGTTTAACGTGTCGTGCAAATTGAAGGGGGACTCGCTATAGCGCGTCTTCTCTCACTTTTACAAATTAACTGAAAGACTTGACCAAATGAAACTCAGAAGTGCTTTTCAATGAAATACAAGTTCATTGCAGTTAATTCACTAACCACAAAGGATCAAAAACATATTCTTGAAATTTCAATTCCAATACATGTGTGAAGCAAAGATGAGTGTTACCAATGTTCTTATTTGTCTTACCACTGTTATCCTTCTCCCTTTGTTGCAACTCCCACACGTATCTGCAAAGACTCACAATAATGTTAGCATCGGTGATAACCTTATTGCAGGAAACGAGGGTGAGCAATGGCTTTCTGCATCAGGAGAGTTTGCATTTGGATTTCATCAGCCTGAGAATGATTCCCTTTTCTTGCTTGCCATAAGATACCAAAACATACCTGATGCCTCTTTCATTTGGTATGCAAATGGAGACAACCCTGCTCCTAAAGGCTCAAAAGTAGAGCTCAGTAAAAGCAGAGGGCTGGTGCTGAAAACCCCTCAGGGTGTTGAGCTATGGACCTCACAGTTCATATCAGGTACAATTTCCTATGCACTAATGAATGACACAGGCAACTTCCAGCTTCTAGGTGAGAATTCACAGATGTTGTGGGACAGTTTCAGCAATCCAACTGATACCTTGGTGCCAACTCAAATCATGGAGGTTAAAGGCACGCTTTCATCGCGCCAGAAAGAGACCAACTTCTCACGAGGAAGGTTCCAATTTCGCTTGCTTGAGGATGGTAATGCTGTGCTTAATCCTATAAATTTGCCCACTAACCGTACCTACGAGGCTCACTACCACAGTAACACTTATGATGGGAACAATTCAACAAACTGTGGTTTCCGAGTGATGTTTGATAATTCAGGGTTTTATGTATTGAAGAGGAGCTATGAGAGGGTTTACATTACCAATCCAAATGATATGCTCTCAACTGATTCCTATTACTATAGAGCAACCATAAATTTTGATGGAACTTTCACCATATCCCGTTACCCGAAAAGTGGAGCTTCAAACCCAAGCTGGACAGTCATAAAGACTTTGCCAGACAACATTTGCATGGATTTGGAAGCCAAGACGGCTGGTAGTGGGGTCTGTGGATTCAACAGTATCTGCACTCTCCAAGCTGATCAAAGACCTAAGTGCACTTGCCCAGAAGGCTATTCTCTTCTTGATTCAACTGATGAGTATGGCAGCTGCAGACCAAATTTGGAACTCGGTTGTGGAGGAAATGGACAAAGCTTGCAAGAAGATATGTACTTCATGAAGGACATGGCAAGTACTGATTGGCCTCAATCAGATTATGAATTGTACAAACCTTACAATTCAGAAGACTGCAAGGACTCTTGCTTGCAAGATTGCTTGTGTGCTGTGTCTGTTTTTAGAGATGACAGCTGCTGGAAGAAGAAGCTGCCTCTCTCAAATGGAAGACGGGATGGAAGAGTTGGGGGATCTGCTTTCATCAAGTTGAGGAAAAATTATGCTTTGCCAGATAGTCCTTCAAATCCGTTCATAAAAGAGAAGGAAAATGAAAAGGAACAACACACTTTGATAACTGTGCTATCAGTCCTTCTAGGGGGTTCTCTCTTTTTGAATCTCATGGTGGTCAGTGCAGTATGTATTGGTTTTCATTTCTACTACAAGAAGAGAAGTTCTACAAATAATATTGTTGCAGAGAGCAATTTGCGCAGTTTCACCTTTAGAGAGCTTGTGCAAGCAACAGATAACTTCAAAGAAGAATTGGGAAGGGGGTCTTGTGGCATTGTCTTCAAAGGAACAACAGATTTGACCACTATTGCAGTCAAAAAACTGGACAAGGTGCTCAAAGACAGCGATAAGGAGTTCAAAACAGAAGTGAATGTGATTGGCCAAACTCATCACAAAAACTTGGTTCGCCTGATTGGATACTGTGATGAGGCAGAACACCGGATTCTGGCATATGAGTTCTTGAGCAATGGAACTTTGGCAAATTTTCTTTTCGGAGATTACAAACCTAATTGGAACCAAAGAGTTCAGATTGTCTTTGGGATATCAAGAGGGCTGGTTTACTTGCACGAGGAATGCTGCACCCAGATCATCCATTGTGACATAAGGCCTCAAAATATACTTCTTGATGAGCATTACAATGCAAGAATATCAGATTTTGGGTTGTCCAAGCTACTAATGATTAATCAAAGCCGCACAGAAACTGGCATTCGAGGAACAAAAGGGTATGTTGCACCAGACTGGTTCAGGAGTGCGCCAATCACAGCCAAGGTTGATGTCTACAGTTTTGGTGTGCTGCTGCTGGAGATCATTTGCTGCAGGAGAAATGTAGATGGTAAGTCTGAGATCGAAGAGAAGGGCATTTTAACTGACTGGGCTTATGACTGCTATAGGGCTGGAAGAATAGACATTCTGGTTGAAAATGACGATGAGTCTATCAATGACATAAATAAGTTGGAAAGGTTTGTGATGGTAGCTATTTGGTGCCTTCAAGAGGATCCCTCTCTCAGGCCAACAATGAAGAAGGTAATGCTGATGCTGGAAGGAATAGCTCCAGTCACAATTCCACCAAGTCCCTACCCTTATTCCTCTGTTGCTGTTAGTTGCGGTTGAAAAACAGTTTCATTTCATCTCTTGCTTTTTCCTGAATTTCTGATTAGATGTTTGCTATTCATTTTAAGTCCCCTTGTTTATGTAGCTAACTAGCTTCTCATGGATAAACAGTGTAACAAAAGTCATTAAATAGTTGTAATATAACACATGGCTCAGCTTTGCCATACACTATAGTACTATTTATCAATCTTAGATCATGACAAGCTTCCCACACAAACCTTTAGTGCATGTTTGTATTACTTTTGAAAAACCTTTAGAGATGGCTAGGTAGAAGTCACAAAAAGGAGAGCTGTCTGTATAATATACCTTTCAATTCAACTAACCCAAAAAAAATTATGTTGTAGAAGCATGTTTTAAAGACATTAACATTTCCAATCAGTTAATGCGTATATATTTATTTCTCCATAACAGAGATGAAACTTTTAGCTAATAGGGCAACTAATAAAACTACTACTATCAGTAATTCATAACATTTCTAAGAAAGAAAAACAAAAATGAATAAAATAGTTTATGTTTCCTTTTTTAGAAATTTTAATAGGTTACCATTGATTAATTTATGACTTCTGAATATATCACAGGTTTAAGCCTCTGCAACTGAAACGAAAATGCTCATATGCTAAGTATGACCATTGAGCAATGTCAGAAAGAGATTTTATAACAGAGACATCTCATAATAAATAAATAAAAGGATTCAACATTAATAACCCAAATGAAAATATCTTTCCAAGACTTTGAATTAAATCTCAAAGACCTGGAACATGAATCACTCTCCACCTCTCACGCACTCAACAAAGAAAAAGCTTCATTTGATCCATCTACACGTAGATGAACTTGATTGCTCATAAATTGGTACACTAACTAGGAACTCAAAGCTGCTTTCTCAGCAAGGCTTTGCACGTTTTTGTCCTTCCTATGAGCTCTCTCCTTCCAAATTTGTGCCACTTCCTCAAACGTCAACCCTTTGGTCTCAGGCATCAAAAAGATAACAAAAACAATTGCAATGACAGATACTGCCAAAAGAATCATGAAACTCTCACCAAGCCCTATGGCATCAACCACCGAAAGGAAGCTGGTGGACATTATCACACTGCAAATCCAGTTGACGGTTGCTGACATGCCACCACACAAGCCTCTATACTCCTCAGGATAAATCTCTGAGTTCACAGTCCATGGCACAGGACCCATTCCTGGGGCAAAGAAAAGAATATACAAAACCAAACCCAAGATAGCAATCCACCCCAGTGTTTGACTTGTGTTACCGTGTCCCATGAGGTAGCATGATGTGGAGAGAACGATCAACGAGACAGTCACACCGGACAAACTACCTAGAGCGAGCTTTTTGCGGCCAGTAATGTCAATGAGGTAGATGCCAAGAATTGTGGCTGCTGCATTCATGCCAGAAACAACGATGGAGAGGAACAAAGCTGCTTGGTTTGATCTGAAGCCAGCCTTCTGAATGATTATGGGGCTGTAGTACATTACGATGCTGATACCAACAAACTGCTGAAGAGCCTGAAGTCCAGCCCCACAAATGAATGCACTCCTAATCTCTTTCTTTGTGAAAACATCACTGTACTTCACTTTCACCTCACTCTTGAGTTCCTGCTCCAGAAGTTCTTCTAGAATTGCAATCTCATCCTCCAACCGGGGTGATGAGTAGATCTTAGAGAGCACACCAACTGCTTCCTCTTTCCTATTCTGTAGTAACCAAATCCAAAGTTATTTCTTAATCAAAGCAAGTGTTTAAATATGAAATGGAATGAAGAATACACGTGTTTAAGAGCAGTATCAGCAACATTCTCTAGCATTAATGTTAGTTAACAGATTTAAAAATTACATATTAATTGATTTCTGCTAATAGTGAAGTGTATTCAGAAAGTATTTTTTATTCTTACATTTAATCACAAACAAGTGTACAATAATTTCCTCTAAAATTACCTTCATGTAAAGCCATCTAGGGGACTCGGGGAGAAAGACCATGAGGACAAACTGAAGAACAGCTGGCAAACCTGCAAGTCCAAGCATCCAACGCCATGTCCCAGAAACCTGGATTATTCAAAACAAAATATTAATAAACGTGTTTAATTATAGCTTGCATGAGGAAACATTAGTAATTAGTTAAGTAATTAGGGATAATGAAGTACTCTGGTGAGGCCATAATTGACGACATAGGAGAGAAACTGTCCACCAGTAACCATAAGAGTATTTGCGCTGACTAGTCCTCCTCTTATTTCAGATGGAGATACTTCTGCAATGTACACAGGAGCAGTGACAGAGGCAGCACCAACACCCAGCCCCACCAGAAAACGACCCATTATGATCACGTAAGGATTTGGTGCGCCAGCCATTATTATTGACCCTGCCACAAAGCATACGTCCGCAATGATAGTAGCTCTCTTACGTCCCAAATTATCATTGATCACACCACCAATCGCAGCACCGAATATTGCACCAATCAACGCCATCCCAACAATTACTTCCTGCATCACAATCATCATTTTTTCCTTAAAACTTAACTATCTATACTGTATTAACATGTTAATATTTAATAGTATTTCATATGATATATACCTGCAGAAAGCTACTATTCCTCACCACCTCGAAATCCTGTTTTATGTACAGAAGAGCGCCTGACACCACGCCTGCATATTGCATGCATGCATGCAACAACGTATTACGTAAGAAAATGTTGCTATAGTACTAGTGTACACTTGATATAAATATTAATTTCTTTGTCCATGCATGATAATGGTACGTACCAGTATCGTAGCCGAATAGAAGACCACCTAGGCCAGCGGCGAAGGTGATTCCAACGATGTAGGGGTTCTGGAAAAAGGCGATTTTGCGTTCAGGATGCATCTCCAAGTAACTGGAGCTTCCTGCTTTCATGGACATGCCCATTTCAGCCACCATTTTTGTCTTATTGTTGGAGCAATAATTAAATATTTCTTTTGTCAGTTTCAATTAATGAAGAACAGATTAAGGAGGAATTAAATGTAGAAGGAGATAGATTGAATTGTGAACTGATAATGATGAGTGCATTAAGATTTTTATAGAGCTTGGAGGCACCAAATTTGGCCTTATCTGGAAAGTTCCTTAATTTGTCTAGAAAGTAGACATGCATTAACTTCTGAACACTAAACTGTTCTGAAACGAAAGACAGCTGTTTTCCCTGTACCTTTGCTATGTTTGGTTTAATTATGTTTAGGTGGTTCCGTCACACCTCACTTCAATTATTTTGCACCTCAAACGTTCCCTCTCATTCCTTTTATTCTAACCATTCTCTCACCCTCTTTCCTTTATTACACATCACAATAACTACTGTTCTAACTAATTAATTGCTTATTTGTTATAATTTAAACTAAAATAAAAATGTGATGCGAAAAATATTTGATAACAATAATTTAAACTCTCATGACGTTACGTTTTTTTAATACTAAACTAAAAATAGCATAAATTATATTTTATGAGAATAAATATAAACTTTCATATATGCTTTCCAATTTGTTAATACGTTTGAATTATTATTTTTACAATTTAAAATCAATTAAAACTAAAGGCCACGTAGAAATAATTAAGGAGAATGAGAAAATAAATACATTTTCGATATGTGATTACGAGTGAAAGATACACTCAAACAAGAGAAGAGAGAGAATATATTATTCAAACTAATGAGAGTCTCTTATTCCTTAAATTTTGTACTCTACTTTATATTTTGGGAAGGGAAAATAAAGGAGAAAAAGTTGTAAGTGAAAAGAGAGAGAGAGAGAGAGAGAGAGAGAGAGAGAG
>Ga0099825_1004725_pt1 | contig 17754 bp, 9 predicted proteins | sample SiratroredBW_FD_76838 | JGI IMG/M metagenome (GOLD analysis project Ga0099825, IMG submission 76838) | Root nodule microbial communities of legume samples collected from California, USA - Siratro red BW | ecosystem: Host-associated > Plants > Roots > Nodule | place: USA: California | collected...
AAAAAAAAAAAAAAAAAAAAAAAAAAAAAAAAAAAAAAAAAAAAAAAAAAAAAAAAAAAAAAAAAAAAAAAAAAAAAAAAAAAAAAAAAAAAAAAAAAAAAAAAAAAATTGACAGAAAAAAACCACTGCAATGATTTTGTCCCTTTTTTCATCCTCTATTGAGACAATTGATGCTAAAGATGATAAGATTTCCTTCGGTATCAATTGAAAGGTTAGGAATGTTGACCTGTTTATCTTTTCATTGTTATAGGAAGACCTCTTTTTCTTTTCATTGTTATATTCATATATTTATAATTCATTAAAAGGGTCCGGTTGGAACAGTTTGGAAAGACGTTACATATAAAGAAACCTAATATATACTCTACTTTAGTGATATCACTAATCAATGTAGGATCTCCATTAAGCTGTAAAAAACCAATAATGTTTTTACAAACATGAGTGGAAAACAACGAAAAACCTAGAGAGCTAATTTATGGTTTCTGCGCTACTGAAAACAATAATTTTTAAAAAGAAAGTACAATGAGACATCATAATCAAGCACGTAGCTACTATGCATACACAGTCAAAAGGATCCAATGTGCCCCATCCAGTTAAAGAATGAAAGTGAAAAAGTAGCCCCCAAAAATGAGTACAACATATAACATACACAAAAATCCAGAATAAACAAGAACACCAAAATTCACAAAAAAAAAAAAGAGCTAGACAACAATGATACCTCCAGAAGTTCAGAACCCCACGGTGGACTTGTTCGAAGAGTGTGCCGATCATATTCAAGAAAAAAATCTCTAATACGCTCATTGACAGGGTATAACGAAGAACATAGTCGTAAACGCAATCTGAAGACACTTTTCCCATCTTCCAAATAATCCAATCTCTCCTATCATAAATAAGAACTCATAATAAGTTTTGAGTTCAAAATTCAAACATAATAATAGAAACCAATCAAGAGCCACATAAAATCAAGAGCAATACAATACAATTCACTAGACCAGTAACCATCATAAAAAATTTACAAAAATTAGACAACCATATTATTTGTTTTCTAATGCATGAAGCAGCATCCTAAAAAGTTTTGTTTCTTGTCTTTGAATATTTAACATCCTCCAAAATTGTGAAAATTTAAAATGTCATTGTAGTGGGAGAGGGCAAGGCCTTGTAAACCCAACATTAGAATTCCATACTTCCATTACGGAAGTCTAGGACCCAACTCCTATACATTGCAATTGGGTCCAAACAGTTATGTCAGGATTGCTAAACTTATGTAAAAGAGTTAACTCGTTAGAATAAGTTAACTTGTTAGATTTGTTTAACTTCTTGTTTTCACTACTGATGTAAGATACATGTAAATAAATGGATTAGCTACAAGATAATTGAACTCTCTTAGACATTTTTCATATTTTCCAGTCTCGAGTAGGTATAACTTAACAGAGGAGGTTTAGAACAAATACAGGAGGAACTCTCACTTTCTTCACCCTTTTATACAACTCTTTAACAAAGCAAACCTTTCTGTCCTTCGTCCAAACATAACATTGGTTCACAGAACCCGAAGAGAAAAGGAATAACAAGCAACACATGATATTAACATAAAGGAGCACAGTAATAAACACACCCTTCCTGCATCCTGGAGATAATGAGGAACCAATTCTCTCATAATTGGAAGATTTATTTCAGACCGCAGCCTGTATAGAACAATAAAAGTATAAGCTGCCATATATCAAGTTAAAAGTATAAGTGTGTTTGGAACAATTTTCATGCAAGTAATTCTCCTTAGAAAACTCTGTAAAATGATGGAAATGAAAATAAAATGTTTTGGCCACAAAGTACAGAACCAACTATGCACCAAGCCTTCAAGACAAAACTAGTTCGTACAATAAAAAATAAAAATAGGAAATGGAGAAAACATAAACGAAGAATCACATTGGCAAAAAATATTGAGTATCATCTAGAGTGAAACCATACCAATGAGAGACATTATCATAAACGATGTAGCAAATAATCCCGCAAGCTTTGTATTTTGGTTAGCATACATACAATACAACTTAGCTCTCACTGTCTCACATTCAAATTGGTGCTTATGATCAACTAATTGCTCATGCACACATGAAATAGGCTGAACAACTTTTCATATGACCAGTTTGAATTATTAGTTAATCTGCTCATGTTTAACTTCAGAAAAGATATATAATATAACCAGCAGCCACAAGAATACAAAAAGTAAATAGTAAATCTTTCTACTTCATCAGATGTAAAATTTTAGATCCAGCCTGCCATCAACACTATGATAACTGTTTTAAATAATGGTTTATTAGGACAAAAATATCTTTAGAATCTTCCTATTTATCAGCATAATTTATTTCCTTATCTTAGATATGTTGATTGCTACAAATAGAGGAGCTGAGAATGCAATCAGTGTGATGGCTATCAATAAAACTATTCATGTTTCCCTACGTAGATCAAGTGTAATTAAAATAGTAATAGAGAATTCTAGGGTAACCAGTACATTTTAGTTTCACTAAGCAACAACAACCAGCCAAGAATTATCATTAGTTAATACTAACATTTAAGCCTAACCATAGGAAAAAAAACCAAATTAAGGAAACATACTGGGCATGGGAAGATAACGGAAGTGCTGCATATCCAATTACTACCTGTAAATAATTATAATTCTGAACAATCAATATTCAGCCCCAGACAAAAGTGGCAAAATGAAAGCAGTGAAGAAACAATAAATTGAGTGGAATGCGTGATGAATTTACTGGCTTCGGAGCTTCTAATTTTGTTTGCAGATCAACATGAAATAAAGTAAATAGAAGGTGGTGCATTGGTGTCCACATAGCAGGGAGGGAAAGTTTAATTTCATCATGGTAGCAAGCAACCCTAGCTCCAACAGCAATTTGAGTGTGACTCCACTTCTGCAGAGATGCATCCAGACGTGGATCTCTAGGATATATTGCCTGAGCAGATTGAGTTACAAACAAAAAACAAATAAGATGAAAGTTTAGGAGCAATAAAATTTCTTAAGAAAACAAAAGAAAGGACATTACCTCCAATGGCTGCCTACGGATATCACCATCATCCTCCCTGAGTTCAACCCGTATAAACAAATTCCTTTTCCTACCCAAACTTAATGTCAACGGATACACATACAGGCAGTGAAAAAGTTGCAAAAAAGGCTCGTTTCTTGTTGTAGTGCGGAAGTCAAATGCATGGAACTATATGTTAATCAATGTAAAGCACATTAGCAGAGGCCTGGCATATATAAATAGAATTACACAAAACCACAGTATCACAACCACTATAGCAAAATTAAGCACTGTTGACAGTATTGTCTTAACCGAATACAACATAAACTAGTAAGATTAGAAGATCCCTATTGAAGTGAACATCATGAGAAGTGACAACCAAGAAAGAAAGAACAGGTTTTGAAAATTTGACCCTCCTTTAAGTGGTTCAAGATTATATATAAATTTCATCTTCTGCTATGACTAAGACATAAGCCATTCAATAATGAAACCCGCATGAGCAGATATGTCTAGTTTAGGACAATTCTGCATGTACGACCCACATCATTAATACTGCATTTGGTGAGACAATGCCAGAGTTACTATCTTTTAATAGCTAGTAACTTTGGTCTCTTAATTTGCTCAACAATGACAAAACTTAACACCAGGGTACAGTACACCTTAAAGCTATCTCCATGAAAATACACTAAAACATCCATACTGACCACTATCTTCCTTGCAAAGACCAAATCTAAAAGAAAATATCAACCAGAACTCAGCTACAAATTCACTTCTAGGACAAAATCTATTATTAATTCTTTAAAAAAGGTAAATTATACTCCAACAAAACTAATCCAATCTGCTAACTAAAGGCTGTCAACTCGATCAAAAGACATAATACTTACATCTTCAGCATTAAAATCTGAATTTCCATGTTGAGTTGCTCCATTTCTGGAAGCTGGAGATACTACCCTGAGGATGCTACCTTGAGGATCATCACAACCATTACTAGTATACTTTCCAGACAGTGAATCTGTAACACGATCCCCTGGGTCAACGGAATCATTGGTTATACTACCACTTTCAGACACGTTCTCCAGATCAGCTTGGGAAATCTGGTGCTTCTCGATTTCCAGCCTCAAAACACCTTTGACAGGTTTGTGCACCTTACGTTTAGGATCCTAGAGATTTTTCATGAAATACCAGACACAAAGAACAGATTACAGTTGAACAACTATTTTTTAATCATAGCAATCAAAGAAGTCTGTCTTCTCAAGAAAAGAAAAATGCACAGTTACCAAAAGTTGAGACTTAATAATATAAGTGGCACAGCAGTGTCATATAGACCAAACCTAGACATTTAGTAGACAACCTTTAGAAACCCAAAAAAATAAGACCAATTAGAACTGTTAAACTATATGAAAAAAAGAGGGAGAGGGAGAGAGAGAAGGACATTGAACTGAAACAGTGTGTATCTCAAATAGCACGAATGTTTTATTTACATTGAGAAAAAGGAATCAGGCCAGTAAATAGAGAAGATTTGATAACCTCTACTAATAAAGATATGATAAATAAAAATGCTACTGATAAAACAAATATAATCTAGATATTCTTGCTTATATAGCTCCTTACTTCTATAATGATAACAAAAACAAATTTGAATTACATAAATTGAATAAAAAGCAATTGATCATAGAGGAGCATGCAGTCATAAATTAACATTTTAATCTGATGGAGACGCAGACAAACCAAACCCAAATAAGAGAAGCAAATAATAAATATTTAAAGCATACTAAATAATTGTACTATAGTGCATATCAACAAAACCAATGAAACAATAATGAGAACCTATAAGAGGAAGATTCAATAAATAAATAATATTTAATGCACGCTGAATAATTGTAATATCGCACCTCATGACTGTTAGAGCCATTGGAAATGGATCTTGACTAGCAGTTAAAAAGGAGGTTATATGACTGTTCAGATCCATCAGTACTATTATAATCACAAATTATGCATTTACTGCTGCTCGAAACTGTTTCTACACTAATTTATAGGGTAATTAACATTTGGGTATAGTGGTTTATCATTATCCTAGAGGGTTATATTTTCTATTTTTACTATAAATGTACTTCAATCTGAATAATTATAAATAATGGAGAGCTGCAGGGTGCCCACTAAGCAATTCATCAAATATCTATTTTGTTCAGCAAATTAAGCAAGAAAATTTATTCCTGAAGAACAAAATCAAAGACAGGAAACCTGAAACGCACACCTGTAGTGATTCCTCCGTATAGCATTCTTTGACTTTACTTAAGTTTGAAACCTCAACTACCACAGAATTTCCATTAGAGTAACTCAGCTTTCCATCTAAAGACATTTTTGCACTAGTCTCAAAAACACCTTCATGAGAACTTGAACCAGATACACTTGGAGCAAGAGGGCTGCTTGGGGAAGCAGGCCCTACTGAAGCTGCACCAATAGTGCTATCAAATAATGATACGATGGTCCATGCGAAGGACTCTTTGTAAGGCATGATTTGAGACCACACCTGCAGTTTTTGCTTCTCTCTCTCAGTCAAGTGCACCTGTCCAAGTGAATGTTAAAAGCTCATTCAATGCATCATTTCACACACAAAACAAGTCACCCTGTAAATTATACACTTAAATAAGCAAGACCCACATTAAGCAAGAAAAAATTCATGGAACATATTGATTTCTAGAGAAAGAAATATGAAAGTACAAGCCAGAAAATGCAGTTCACACCCTGCTCCCTTTTAAACTAATAATTTAAATTTTGTTACTAGCATCCTCTGAACACCAGTCCAAAAACATTAAATAAAAAAAAAAAAAAAAAGATAATGTCTTTCCTCCATTTTTTTAATTGTCCAAGACCAAAAGTAGAAGATGAAAGGAGAACGAAAAAAAGCATATTAATTTTCTAAGTTGAAAGCCTGGTTCAAGTGCCTAGGCTCACATTCATTTTAATGTGTTTTCCTGCTGCAGCATATAGTTTCACTGCATCGTCAAGTCCCACAGAATGGAAATTACACTATTGATCTCACTTTACACTACTCTCCTTACCCTTTTCACAGTTTCCCCATATAAAGTGCAGATCCCCAAGGAGGATGGTCGGTATCTTCATCTTGTGAAATCCAACATTGTCATTCCTATAATTTTGATACCATTAATAACATAAATAACCTACTGAAAATGGTTCTGGTGGGATTGGTTGATCTAGTGTGCTGATTAGAAAGCCCACTGCTTGAGGAAGAAAAAGGAAATCTGACCCTATTTCTTTCTACATTTTGACCTGCCTCACACAAGAACCACATGCCTTCTTGTTCCAATCTGCATCTTCTCAAGGTTTGATTTGTCTTTCCAGCTACAACCCTGCCTGTTTCTCTAGGCTGCTCCCTCACCTGCCTGTACTTTGATCTTCTCTAGGTGTAGTTTTTCGGCTGCTTTCCATTAAAGCAACTTCTAGCAATTACGCTGCTGTGATGATTCAAAGTGGGTTTCTCATTTCTGCTTCGCTTATATCTTCTCCTGCCTTCTCTGTTTCAGTGCTAGGCATAAAGGGAGTGCTAACGCAGCTTCTGGTGGTGGTAGCAACCCATGTGATGTTGAGTTGGGGTCCTATAGTGCCCAAGAATTATCTTGGACATAGGAGTGAGGTGGAACCATATTTCAATCCCCAGAGATGCAAGAAAAAAAAAATCAATGCAGACATTGTTTTGAGATAATAATCGATGGGTTCATCAAATGAAGCATCAAAATGAGTGGTTGTATCGCTGGGCAAATTAGGTTAATGTTATAATGATTAGATTGGGTTAGATTGTATGGCCCAACCTCTTTGCTAAATGGTAAAAGAAAATATTTGGGCTGATAAATGTTTGGCTCAAGGAGAATGAGAAAGAAAGAGACAACATTAGGGTTGTCTTCTCTCATGTTCACAGCTGCCTCTTCTTCATTTTCCATCAGTGTTGTGGCTGCCTCTCTAGTTTCACATGGGCGTCGTGCAATACTAAAGAAACCATGCATGGCAATTGGAGTAAGCAAGAGCATGAATTAGTATGCATTTCTTCCAACTCAATTCACGCAATAAAACAAAGCAGAATAAGGTTTTTTTCAAACTGAGTCATGCGACCCCTCCTCTTTTGGGGTGAGACCTGAATCGACTATTCAGGCTATGTTTCTTGTTACAATCGCAATTCATATGATTCCAAGTACCATAGGAACGATACAACACTGATATGGGAGCACATACGAGTTTTCTACGATGTGTAACATGGGAGTTGTGAGTCGTATCATATTGCACGATACGAATCGTGTATCGTGCAATACTTACTATCCTATGAGGGAGTACGTCAAAAAATTGTGGCAAGGAGTGATGAATTCCATATCACGGCTTTCAATGTGGCAAGGAGTGATGAATTCCATGACAACTTGGAATTGAATGCAAGATATGGCTCGGTACTTAAGCCGCCATCCTATGGTGAGAAGAGTCCAAATATTAGAGTCAACAAATGAATTTGACCATGGAAGCAATTGAAGAAAATATAGCTTATTGGAAGAAACCATAATGCAACATCATGACCTATGGGGTGAAGAATATTAAGGAAAGGAAGACCATATAAATTTCTCGGTGAACAGCTCTAAGGCTTTATTTAGATTGAAGGAATGGGGAATGAGATCAAGTTGTAATGTACAAATGTTTAGATTACATTAAATGGGACTGTTTGTATTGTGCGCCCTTGGGCAGTGTGAAAAAGTCTTAAATATAACCACCTATTAAATGCTTGAATAGCCTAAAAAATAATGTATTAATTACCTTCCGTGTTTTTGATATAATAAATACTCTCTTTCCCAATATTAACTTCCTTTTCTTATCATTTATGCATGGGCGCACAGACCCTGTACTTGGACTGCTAAGCTTCAAAACCTATTCCCATTACCCACCCCAATTTTGGCGTTCGGTTGATTTGCAAGAAAATTAATCATTTAATTGTATTTTCCGCCCTCTGAGTCTACATGCTTCATCCTCCCCCAGTTGAAGGCACTCAGCCTCTACAATATAGGTCATTTGCTAATGAGTAAGCCCTCTCTTCCACCGTTCCAATAATTCCTTCCCATATAAATTTATTCAGACCATCCAAATGAACTTTTTTAAGTTCCCCCTTTGTTTCACATTTTATTCCCAAAAAATACCCCATTTGATTACAAATAAAATAGAGGAGCAATGATTCACAACTATTGCTAGTTGCTTTTTGCAATAGGAACAACCCACGTTCTATGCAAGTACCTCACACTTATGCTCACTCTACTCAACTTTCTAACAACTAAGCAGGGATGCACAAAGATGAAGATGGAGATTTGGAGAAAGAATGATGAAAAGGCATCAAGCGAAATTAGAAGAAAAGTTCATTTTTTTTTATTGGCTAGAACAAAAGTCCACACTATAACTTTTACCACATTCATCATAAAGTATCCAAACAATGGAATGGAACTTCCATTCTATTGCTATAACCATTGAATATCCAAACATTATCTAAGACAATTGTCTTCTCAAAATCTATCGATACATCTTACCTATAAGAAACAGCAAGCATAATCTTTTAAGATAGCAAATGGCGTTGTCGAAAATATTGGTCGACAAAACATAGTCCAATTATTGACACAGAATGCAGCAATTTAGAAACCTGCTGAAGAGATGTTCATTGAGAACAGGGAAAGGGTGCATTGAATACTTTTCAAGGCTCACTGTATTGAGTTTATGTTGGAGGACTCTGTGAAGAAAATACCAAATCAAGAGACAATACCAAAAACACAAAAAAGCTACAACATATACCAATTAAAGGACTTCTCCCTTTCTATATTGCAATGCCTTACAAAAGTGGAAGATTTGGAGAGACTTGTAGCTTGCTTTGCCACCTTTTTAGGATGGATGGAAGTCAGTGGAAAATATGGTAGTGGATAACAGGTTTGGGAAAATTATTGGGCTTTCCTAAAGGAACACTAGTCCTCCCCAACAAAAGTGCTTTATAGGCCAATTCAAGTGACAAGTCAGGCATGCAGTTCATTTATGACGAAATGAAACAGGTTTAAAAAAAAATACAAAATGTCATTATCAAGATTAGTTTGGATTTAAATTGAAAAAAGTCTTGGGCTTCATATTAAGCAATAACTCGTATGAGCTATAGCATTTTAAAGCTTAAGTTATTTTACTCAAGGTCTTCTTTTAAAGAAAGTACCATGGGTTGCTATTCAAGAATTGAGATTGCACTTTACTGAATCGCCAATGTTTAAAAAATAGATGACTTTTGGGGTCCAAAGGCTGCTCCTACATACTTTACATGCACACATAATAGCGGAGACTACTCAAAATTCTTAGCTAAAGCACAAAAAAGACAACAACAAAGAGAAAAAAATGGCAATACATACTGGATCTTTACGTGAATAAACAGAAGCAGTAACCCCGCCATCTTCAGTAGCGTGCTTCTCTAACTGGATTAACAAACAAACTGAAGCAGATGGTGCATCTAAGTAAAAGACTGCTCGAGGTTCATATGTAATTTTCGCCTGCCAATTGTTAAAAACGGGGGATGGGGGTAAATCATGGTCACTTCAAAATCATCCATTGATTTTGTATATTTAAAATCCACAAAAATTAACTTGCATAGCTTACATCCTGCATTTCTGTTGGTAAGACATTAAAGTAAAAGTCTTCGGACAACTTTTCTCTTCTCTCCCTATTGTATAAGCAAATTGTACCATAAAAGGGCTCTACGGATCAAGAGAACAAAAACAGAGCACTGTGTCAGACACTTGAACCCACTCGCAGCATAAACACTAAAACTAAATGGCATAGCATTGGCAGCTGCACAAAGAGATGAAGCAATATGTCTATCACATTATACCACCAATATCAACAACATAACACTCACCAACCAATCCTACTTGAAATTGTAAAGACTGAACTTTTACAGATATCTTCATTCCACTGAGATGCCGAACAGAAAAGGAATGACAAAGAAAAACTTAGTTGCGCCAAAAACAACAGTAAAAGACGATTGAAATATACTCTACTCAGAAACATCTCACAAATGCCATACTGCGATATCGGAGTTTCCGGTATCCTTTGTCCAAATATCAATGCCCTCTCATTTTCCCAATCAAATGCAGGTTCATAAGCAGGAAGGGGAGATTGACCAATATGCTGCGCATTCAAGTAAATAAAAAATTAAAACCAAAATCAGTATCAATAATGTTTCTACAAGCTTGAATTGTAAACTAGCAGAGAATCTCCAGCAGAATAAAAAACAAGGAACTAAACCATCATCCACCTTCGGAGCATCCGCATGCAGCAAGTCACCATCCACACCTTCCAGAAACTGCCTTCCAGAAGTACTTGGTGTGTCATCTTCACTAATATCATCACCCTTCGTTCGCCTAGCCCCAGCAAGCCGCATTTCTGCATACGCCAATAATTTTGTTCAAGAAAACACTTCCTACAATCACTAATCACCCATACGCTGTCCCTTGTGTTATGACGCAGAATGCAAAATTTGGTATGATGAAGAGAAGAAGCAGCAAAAAGAAAAGAGAAGTGCCAGTGCCATTGTCATATGCCATGATTAGTATTAGCTAGTTCACGTTAAAACCCTCATTTCATAAACAAAATTTTGTTGGTCCAAATGGAACTGGACTGGCATCTCTTAATCAAGGTATCACTGATCTAAGCTTTGTAGAAAAAACATGGTTGGGAGAAGAGACGACCTCAAAAAAGGTTATTAGGTTTCTCAACAAAGATTAGTCATCAACAGATGGTGAATACTCTGCACCAATGTCAAGGTGACTAAACATACCCATTTCATGATTTAGAAAAACGGAAACATAAAAATGCAAAATGCAGAAGCTAGAATTACGGAGGAAAGGAAATAAGAACAAGTACAACAACAAAACAATTAAATGAGTTTCTCTATAAGCTAAACTAGTTTATGCACAAGTTAATAATAAAAACTTAAAGAAGTTATACGACAGTGAGTCCACAAATTAACTTACGCGTAAGCTAATTTTAGCTTATGGAGAAGCTAGTTTCAATTTTTCTTCCTATTTTTCTCTTCTAGAAGTTCTTAAGAAATTAGAAGTTCGTACAAACAGACTTAAAATGTACATACTAAAAAACATTAGTTGCAAAGAGACACAACCCTAAACCCACCCACATGATATCGATAGTGTTATGGCACAGAATACAGAAGCTGATAAGATAAACAAAAAGCAAAAAAAAAAAAAACACAATAAAAAATACAAGAGAAATAAATACCGGTGCCAGTTAACTAACCACGTTCCCATATAAACCCCCTTTCACAATTTTAACAGATAAAACAACAAATAGCAGAATGCATAAGGCATGCTACGATAAACTTATTCGCAAGTACTTTTTGAAGAAAATAAATTAAACAAGGTTTTTCTTTAAGCTAAAATTATATTATGCATGAAATTAAAAACTATTTAGTAGAATTTTTCTCATGTTAATTTCCCCAAAAGCTTTTTTTTTTTTAACTTACGCACTAGAGAAACTTGTTTCATTTCTCCTCATGGAGAATATTATCAAAACAAATTGTAAACTGATACATTGAATGAAGAAGGAGCAGAAGCCAAAAGTAATAAAAGAGAAATAAAACCAGTCACCGTCCATTTCACATGCTATAATTATTATTATCCCATTAATTAAGCACACTCACATTTAAAACCCATTTCACTATTTCCAAAAATACAAAAACAAAAATCGCATAATGCAGAAGCTAATAAGATTATAAAAGGTAGTAAAAAATTATACATAATGAAAAAAAATTAAAAACAGAAAGAGAGAGAGAAATAAATACCGGTCTCAATGTCAGTGTCAGGGCCTTCATATATCTGGTTATGAAACGACGGCGTTCCAACGGATTCATAGTGTCCGTACTTGTTCTCATCCTTGACCCAATCCGTGGTATAGCAATGGACCAGTTCGTTGAGGTGCGGCCACTGCTCCAGATTCTCCTCAAACTGCACAACAACCAAACCACGTGTCACTTCGAAAACCCGCAGCGTTTCCCGTAGGACTCGCTTCAACGGTTACTTACCGTGTTGCGCCACCTCGTGGTGGCCGGCGTGGCGTCGCGGCGCTGCCGGAGGTGGAGCATCGTAGATCTAGGGTTTTCCGTGCGCGAAACGGGGCTAGACAGCGTCGCTTCGGGATCAGAGGTTAGAGAGACAGCGCACAATGTGGAGCATTAGCTGGATCTGGAAGAAGGCGAAGAAGCATTGCGACGATGAGAGAGAGAAGCAAAAGGAAAAGGTTGTTGAAGTGCAGAGAGAAGAAGAAGAAGAAGGAGAGAGAGAGAGCGAGTGAAATGAAGTCAAAAGAAGTCCAAAGAGAGAAAACGCCAAAGAGGGTTCATATGTACACAGAAGAGAGGTGTCGGACCCAATGTCTCTTTCTATTATTTTTTTCTCATCCTCATTATTCTGCTCTGCTATTATCTACTGTTTCAAAATTTTCAATTTCAAGAAAAAAAAAAGTTTATTTTGTTTATGCAAAGATAATATAATAAAATATTTTTAACAAGTAAAAAGTATAATAAACATAAGCTTTAAATAATTCTTTTTTATATAATATTTGTAACTGATTTTGATTTACACAATTTTTTATTATTTTATTCCTATTATAATAACTTTTTTAACTTCTTTACTCTTTTGTCATATCAGTTTATTTTTATTAGGTAACGTGCATGGTGTTTCTGCTGATTTAGTATAAAGATGGCTAGACACCAATTTGTTCAAACTTAAAATAATTATTTTCTAAAATAAAGAATTTTTTTAAAATTCACTGATCTGAGAAAAAATAGTATTCGCTTTAAAAAAATGCAGAAAAATAAACATATATATATATATATATATATATATATATAAACGAGTTCAAAGTATAATTCTAATCCCAAATAGACTGACTTATTATCTAACCTTATCTGGTATTTCAAAAATAAAAAATAACATACTTTGTTCGAAAAAAAATCATTAAATTTAATTAAGTCTAGTTAATAATGAAACTCGGCAAAATTTATGTTAAAAGGTTTAGTATTGATTTTTTTCATTAATTATACGTAATGGTTTTTAATTGAATGACAAATTAAAATCCGTCCAACCTAATATGTGTATATTATTTTCTTTTAAAACAAAGGTCGTGTGTATTTTTTAAAGTTTAATTTTGTAACCACATAATTAATTAAAAGTAAGTAAACCATATATATGGATTGACAAAGTGTGTAATAGGATGTATGGTAATAGCATTAATTATCTTTAATGTTGTATTTAGTAAAATAAAATTATTAGATAATGGTTTAGGGTTTTAATCGTTTGAATTTTTCATAACAGATGTTTGATCATTGAGAAAATTATCATCTCATTTGATTTTTTTTTAATGAATATTTTAGTTTTTGTTAGTGGTACTCTTCTAGGTTTTTAGGAGTTGTGGTGTGTTTTCGAATTTTTATGTTAGGTGTTAAAAGTGAGTATATTTTAAAGTATTTAATTATATTAGGTAATTAAGTGTAAATTATATGCTGGTATGAAGGAGTTAATGTAGTTATATTTGGTGAATTTTTTTTAAACATCAATTCGTTCATATTCTCAAATTTATGATTAAATTTTATGTAGCTTGAATATTATGTTATCGCTTGAATAATGCTCGAGTAATGACCATTAGTTCAGGTGTAAAATATTATTACTAAATATTTATTTAATTGTTTAAGTGATAATATTTTCCATTTAAATTATGGTTAATGTTTAAGCAAGAAAAGTGTCTTATTTATAATTCTCAATATTGAGTCACTCAGATGAAGAATTGACGTTGTAATAAGATTTAAAATATTTTTTAACATAAAACTGAAAGTCTTATTGTTTTGGTTATTTTTGCCATTTAAGTAATATAGCTAGTTATTCAATCAACTTATTCGTAGTTTAAGAGATGATGAGATTGAAACAATTATCTTTTCTTCAAAGACACATCACTCAAGCTACATAGTATATCACTGAGGCGATAATAAGACACAGTTAATAATTTTTCCTTTATTTTAATAATGAATGTTGCTCAATCAATAGTTACTTGCTTACACAATGTGAAAGTAACTTTTAATACATGTTTTTTTGTTAAACAACCTATGTCATGTATGTGTATTTGTATGTATATGTCTAGTGATGAAATTTTACTATTCATGAACTTGCATTTGGAAGTGTGTGCATAGATTAAATTGAATGTTATATTTGATTTCGATGAGAATAGTTAAATATATAGGATAACATGTTGTACAATTTTGTGGTTTGTAATATTAAGTATAGGTACCAATTATGAAAAATACATAATCTTACTTATCTAAATTACATACATTAAGGCACTAGATGGTAAGAAGTTGAGGGGAGTTCCTATACCAACTTCATAGCTATTTATGAAAATTATGATACAAAATTAAGATTTGTAGACAAAAAAGGTTTAGAATAAGTCAAGTGGCAATTTTTGGTTGAACATACTTAATACAATTCTTTCATAATATATATGTTTATAACTTACAATAAAATATACTATTTGAATAAGAAACTACTTAAAAGTCTATAAGTATAAATTTTACTTAAGTAATTTAATCATTTATAATTATAATTTTCTAAAGATAAAAATTTTAAATTTTTTCATTTATGCTCTCTCAAATATTTATATTATTTCTTCACCTTAATTAAAGTTAGAATATCATTCAATCGTAACTTTGTCAAGTTGATTAAAACTAAACATTGTTAACTTTTATCAAGATGTCGATGTTTCAACTTGTTATTATTTTTTCTTTCTCGATATTAATGAGTCTTTTAGGTTAAAGTACAGTGTAATTGTTTTTTTGTTATCATTGTTAACATAACCGATATTTTTTAGAATATGATTTTTGCAAACAATGCCAAATAAGATTATTTTAATTAATATTAATGAGAATTACTTTTGGTTAACATCAATGAAGATATAAATAAGAATTATTTATCGACTAGCGTTTAGAATTTTTTTACCAACATTAGAAGAATTAAACTTTTAATCATTATTAACGAGGATTTTTTTATCAATGTCAAGATTTTCTAATCTATAATGATACATATATATAATTTCATAGTTGATATCCGATATTATTTATCCACAAATATTAACGTTTGTTAAGATTTTCTCATATAAACTAAATTTTATGAATGTGAACTAATTTTTTCTAACTGAAATTTGTAGTGATTTTTTTTTAATTTCTTTAAGAATTATCTTTGAATTCACTATAACTTTTGTATTTTATATATTTTTTTATATATAATAATAATAATAATTAAAATATCAATTCAAAAGAAAAATTTTAAATTTAACAAAATTTACTTATCTTATCCAAATAAAAATATTTAAAAAACTAAATAGTTAAAATAAAATGCTGGACTAACACTTCTGCATGAACTTCTTTTAAGTTGTGCCATAGCTCCTTCCTTCCAATCCATGTAATCCTTCTATATGTTTTCTATTTAGTCCTGCACGGTAAATTGCTACCTTAACATTAAAGTCCCTATTATTACAAATAAGTTATCCTTTTAGTCATTGTATTTAAAAACACCCTCTTTTGGTCCTTATAAGTAATATTTTTTATTTCAATTAAGTCACAGTTGTAAGAACAAATGGATTAAAAATGTCGTGCAAAGACTGACAAATAAAAAATAACATGTGTTGAGAACTAATACAAAAAGATTTTAAATATAGAAACTAAAGGAAAAGCTGTAACTAGAGATATTTTCTAGCATAAGTATTTACTCAAATAAATTAACTGGTATACATTTCCAAAAACAATATCATGGTATAAAGTTTATATGTACTAAATTGGATAAATAAACACTTTTTTGAATGCCTTAAATCCTAATTATCTGTTAATTAAGTTTTTAAAAGTACTTATGTAAATAAATTATGCGAGATCTAAGTAAGGGCATAATATTTGCAGACTAGAAATTAAGCTTGTTCTATGTCATTGACGATAACTATAATATTTGATAATTAATTAATGTGATTTTGACAGATTATTTAATTATTCTTTCAAGGAAAAGAAAAAGGGAAACAGTACGAACTTCCAATATTTTCTTAATTAATTGTCAAGATCAAGACTAAATCATCTAGTATTTATTCGTATTAATTAGTTATCAACACAAGTTTGAGTTATCAAGCATTTAGTAATACTAACTATAGATTCCAAAACTAAGAGAAAAGTTAATCACAGGCTTTAAAATATAAATTGAAAATTGTATACTAATACTTAAGCTTGTAAATTCAAGTCTTAAGTTTTGTAAAGCTTTTTGTATTGTAATATTCTGAAACACTATAAAATTTAAGATTTAGATTTTTAAATAAAATTTTGGGGTATAAGAATACAAAGAGTTATCTTCATTTTTTTAATTCAGAAAAAGATATTATTAAAATGAAGTCTTATAATTTTTTTCACTGCAAAAGAAGTTAAAACTGAATTTTAAAAATAATTTGATACAATCATACCCATATAAAACAAATTAAAACTTAATATTATAACCCTTGTAACCAAGATAACTTAATGGAAGAAAACGTTACAGTGAAAATTACACAATGGAAGAAAATGTGAGAACAACCCAAACAAACTTTTATACAAAAACGAATTCCCTTTGAAATACTTTATTTAGCTTTTTTTTTTTTATTTTATTTATCTACCTTTTTTTAGCAGCTATTTTTGCTTCTAAGAAAAGCAATTATGGTGGAAGCCATCTTTTGAAATCAGTTTTTTATTTTAATTTTTTTTTGTTCTGTAACCTACGCAGCTACGAAAGATTTGAAGGAAAGGTACAGCTTCTGAATGATGGAAAAAAGGGTGTATTATTTTATGGTGTCTCACTCTGTCTTGCATCAAAAGGAATGTAATATTAATATTTTGATATAACTAAATATTCAACTTAAGCAAACTTAGTATTTTAATTACAAATTAAAGTTTAGTAATCATGCATGCATGGTTGTTATATTAAGTTCTATAGTGAAAATCAATTAAAAATTACCGATAGTATTTTGTTAAAATTATATATAAATATATATAATATTAAAAGTTATATTTTTTGAATTTTATTTATAAACATAAAAAAATATTAAGTGATGAGAAATTAAATAAATTTTTTATATTATTATTTTGGATGAATTTTATGTGAATAATTATCTGAACATAATGGAAATGAGATTAACTTACCAAAAGGTATTGAATTAAGCCAGGTATTAATCACTAGTAAAATATGTTTAATATAATTTTTCTAAAATATATCTTATTGTATTGAATTATGTTCCTGTCATGAAACTAAAGATAATATGATACATTTTTTAAAATATGTTAAGTATATTTTTGTTAAATAATACCTATTATCTTTAGTTTTAGAACATGTAATGATATAAATTATATAAATTTAAAATATTTTATAACTAAATTATGTGAATATTAATCATATTTAATAAAGAAAAATGGATAATATTATATATCATAATTAAAATTCCAAACAACAATAAAAGTTTTGTGTTTCTATTTCCATTTTTATCTTAAAAACTCGAATATTTAATAATTAATTATTGTAAATATATATATATATATATATATATATATATATATATATATATATATATATATATATATATATATATATATATATAT